>OJFL01000701.1_pt1 | contig 15661 bp, 17 predicted proteins | sample 1594131 | NCBI WGS metagenome assembly OJFL01 (sample SAMN05416782, study PRJEB24817) | seawater metagenome | isolation source: Sea water | place: Canada:Atlantic | collected 2013-07 | reverse complement strand
ACGAGATTTCTGCCTGTCTCGTGGGCTCGGAGATGTGTATAAGAGACAGCAAGATCCAGTCTGCGAGCACTATTAGCCGCATCGGCAGCCATCTCTGCGATATCAGCTCGCTCCTCACTGCGAAGTATGTCCACAAATGTCTCTGCGGAGAGATCGTATAGTTTGTTATGTTTCGCAAACTCAGCGATTAAAAATTTAAACATTAAGTCGGACCGAAATTCGCCTCGTGGGGCATCTCGCCGGACTTGTTCCTGTGGCGGATTGAATTCCTCACCTTCCGACCGCACCTGCGCCACCGATATATCGTGCGGCATTATTGGGGAGCAAGAATCGCAGTCGTGAGCAGAAGGGTTGGTCGCAGCGATTACTAGGGGAGACATCAAAAAAACAAAAAAGCCTGCGAAAAAAATTGTCAGTATCTTCATAATTCGCTCTATAAGTTATGCATAAAGGCAGTTTGAGCCCATTTAATGTAAAAAATTCACAATGATTAGCAACCAATTTTGCGCTCAGTCTTCAAAGAGACGCCAAGTTTCGGTATATTACTCCACTTACTCTGACTAGTTCGCCTTAGGGCTCTGTCGACTGATTATTGTTACAGTTGCAAACTTAGCCAGATCAACTGAAGCCCTCAACTCAAAACTAACGTAACAAAAACTATGGCCGATCACGATATTCCCCTCACATTGTCAGCCTCCGGACTTACCCGCAAGTACGGTAATAATACTGCTGTGAGCGACGTCTCTTTATCGCTGCATAAAGGAGAAATAATAGGCCTACTTGGGCCCAACGGCGCAGGAAAATCAACGATGATGAAGATGATCACCGGAAATCTAGCTCCGAGCGAAGGGTCTATTCAAGTTTGCGGCATCGACCTAATTGATGACCCAATTGCTGCAAAAACAAAAATTGGCTATTTACCCGAAATTCCTCCCGTTTATAAAGAACTGCGGGTCAATGAGTACTTAAAGCTCGTTGCAAAACTTCATAAAGTATCGTCAAAAAAAATACAAGTGGCGATTGATAATGCTGAAGAGAGGACAGGTTTGACTGAGATGAGCCAGCGCCTTATAGGCTCCCTTTCAAAAGGCTTTCAGCAACGTGTTGGTATCGCACAAGCGATCATACATGAGCCGGAAGTCGTGATTCTAGATGAGCCTACCGTCGGGCTGGACCCGAACCAAATTATTGAAATTCGCTCCTTAATTAAAGAGCTTGGCAAAAATCACAGCGTCATTCTGTCGACACATATACTCCCTGAAGTGGAGGCAATATGCGACAGCGTTAAAATACTGCACAAAGGAAAGGTGGTTTTTGATGACGATATCGATGCCCTAAGACAGTTCCGATCAGGGAAATCAATCCAAGTCTCGTTCCGTAATCCTCCCACGCAAGAACTACTCGACAGCGCGCTAGACAATGTAAAGATTACTACCATTCGAGAAGGAGTCTATCGAATCTCTGGACGTGAATTAGAATATGACCCGACCGACGACCTAGTGCAAATCAGTGCACACAAGGGCTGGGGGTTATTTGAACTGGTAGGAGCTCAGGCAAGCGTTGAAGAAGTGTTTGTAGAACTCACCACTCAAGACAGTCTCCAGGCGTGATGAACCCGACAATTACCATTCATTTAAAAAATACACAATGATTACTGTTATTGCATTAAAAGAACTCCGATCGATGTTCGCCTCTCCACTGGCCTGGGTCGTCCTAGCCTTTGTTCAGATTATCTTGGCGAATATTTTTATCGAGCAGGTTGATACATTCATGATAGTGCAAGCGCAACTCGCGAGGACACCAAATGCTCCTGGATTGACTGAGCTGGCAATTGTCCCAATGTTTGGGGCCGCGCAAATGGTCCTATTAATGTCTATCCCACTGCTAACAATGAGACTGATCTCCGAGGAAAAGCGCAATCAAACTATGGCCCTTCTTGTGTCTGCCCCGATATCAATGATGCAGATTATTGTCGGCAAATTTGTTGCAATGACGGTCTTCTTGTGTCTCATCCTCACACTTATTGCCGCCATGTCACTGTCGCTGTTATTTGGTGGTGCTATTGATCTCGGACTAATTTTTGCAAACCTATGTGGTCTCTTATTGCTCGGGATGGCCTATTCCTCGATTGGGATTTTTGTTTCATGCCTAACGACGCACCCCGTTGTCGCGGCGGTAATGACTTTGGCTGTCTTTATGGGCTTCTGGGTAATTGGGCTAGCCGCATCAGATCCGAGTAGTTGGCTCAATTGGGTTTCTATCTCCAAGCGATTTGAAGGGTTTATGGACGGATATATTTCACTACCGGACGTCACCTTCTTCTTAGTTGTCACTACTCTCTTTATTTTTTTATCTGTTCGAAAACTTGATTCGGAACGGTTGAGCTCATGAAAATTAACGCAAAATTAAGATTCCAGTTACTCATACAAAATGGAATATTCGTAGGTCTTTTGCTTGGTATTGCAGCAGTTATAATTTTCCTGGCTGAAGAATCTAATGTTCGATGGGACTTAACTCACAGTCAGCGGAACACTCTATCTAACGCAACAATTGAGACTCTCAAAAAAATTGATGGTCCCATTACTATTACTGCATTTGTCACTACTGATGCAGAGGGTGATCTACGCCAACCTATTGTCAACTTCCTAACGCCGTATCAATTGGCAAAAAATGATATTCAATTTAACCTCATTAACCCCAGAGAAGACCCATTCGCCGCCAAGAAAGCTGGAGTTACCGTCAACGGGGAATTAGTCATTGAGCTAAAAGGGCGAACTGAAAAACTCAAGACACTGAATGAGCAAGACTTAACCAACTTACTCATTCGCCTCATGAGGAATAACCAACGGGTTATCACTACTCTAGTCGGACATGGCGAGGGGGACTTCGCCCGACAGGGAAGCAAGGACTTAAGTGACCTTGGTAAAAAACTTTCGGCGCGCGGCTTTAAACTTGATGTCCTGAATTTTGCATCCGGACAAGATCTTGAAGCTAACCAGTCAGTATTAATCATCGCAGCACCGACAGTCACTTTACTTCCCGGAGAAGTTAACCGAATTAAACGGTACCTCGAGGGTGGCGGCAATCTTCTTTGGATGATCAATGACGCTACCACGGCGGGGTTAGGGCCTATCGGGGAGCATCTTGGTGTTGCGTTACCTAGTGGCGTTGTGGTTGCTCCTGGGGCCCGTCTTCGAAGCGGGTCGGTCGCCCTTTCGCTCGCACAAAGCTATGCGGATCATCCTGTAACGAAATTAATGAGTGTAAACACCGTATTTCCTTACGCTCGTGGTATTTTCGAGTTTAATAACAAGGAATATCGTTTCACTCCATTAATCACTGTCGCGCCACAAGGTTGGATTGAAACTCAGGGCATAAAAAATGCTACGTTTCAAGAAGGAGAGGATATAAAGGGCCCCATCACAATTGCAGCCACGCTTGAAAGGAGCATAAAAGATAAAGTTCAAAGGGTGGTCATCGTTGGATCGGGCGGGGCATTCTCGAATGAGTTCCTAGCTTCGCTGGGAAATGCGGATTTAGTGACTAACATTATCAATTGGATCTCAGGCGATGAGTCACTAATATCAATCGAGCCAAAATCACGTATCGATATGTCCTTGAATCTACCACCTATTGCGATTTCTTTAATTGTTACAGGCTTTTTGTTCGCCGGCCCGATTGGGCTATTAATTGCCGGGACGCTCATTTGGTGGTTTAGACGCAGGGCATGAGATCGCGATTATTAATTAATTTTCTTCTGATCTTGGCTCTGGGCTCACTTGGCGCCTATCTCTTTTGGGAAAGAGAGCCATCATCCGCGTCACCCGATCGATTAGTCATGCTGGATCGAGATAAAATTGCGCGCGTCTCAATTTTGAAAAATAAAGACTTTAAGATCGAAATGACGAGGAATTCACAAACATGGTTGATTACTAAACCCTTTAGAGCACGAGCAAATTCTGAGGTCGTCAAACTTGTTCTCGACCTAACAGATGCATTTATAATCGATGAAATTAAAAAGTCCCCTGAGTATCTCGGTTTTAATCCACCCCAATATACGGTAAGTTTAGACGAAGAAACGATTAAATTTGGCAGCATAAATGACGTTACTAATGAGCAATATATTCAAGTTGGTGACCGTACTTTCCTCACTAAAACACATCACGGATACAACCTACCCCACGACCCTATAAAAGTAATTGATCGTAGAATTTTAGGGCCAGAAGAAAATCCAATTCTATTCAAAGCGAGCTCGTGGAGTGCGCAACGTCAAGAAGGGCAGTTATGGCGTGTAATGGCTGCAGATGACAATCTGGCAGCAATTGCTTCTTCCAAGATAAAAATATGGGTTGCGGGGTGGAGATCTACCGCTGCAACCAAAATAGTACTCACTAGCGACGCATCGGGCCCTGTACAAGAATCGTTATCGATTACATTCGAAAACGGCAAACAAGTGGTAATTTCGATCAAAAAAGATACGGACGGTTATCTCTTACGCCGATCGGATGAAACTATTGCCTATAGAGTTGGGAAGGATGCAGGCCTGAGATTGATTGACCCCTATGAGGTCGCACGAAAACTGTAAGTGAGCGCATCGCAGAATGCCTGAATTACCAGAAGTTGAAATCACCAAACAGGGGATAGCGCCCTTTATGGTAGATCAATCTATAAAAAAAATCATTGTTCGCAATCGAAAGCTTCGATGGTTGATCCCAGAAAAACTTGAGTCAACGTTGGCAGGCCTTACAATCAAATCAATTAACCGCAGAGCAAAATATATAATAATTGATTGCAGTATCGGCTGGCTAATCATTCATCTAGGAATGTCAGGAAGTCTAAAGGTGCTCACCTCCCCAGACGACTCTGCCACTAAGCACGACCACTACGACCTTCACTTGAGCAGCGGCGCCGTAATTCGCTACCGCGATCCTCGTAAATTTGGGGCCCTGCTTTGGACACAACAAAGTCCCGCAAGTCACCGCTTAATAAAACATCTCGGACCAGAACCACTTGATCCCGACTTTGATGGAAATGTTTTACATCAAAAATTACGTACCAAGTCGTCTTCCATCAAATTACAGATCATGAACAATCAAGTGGTTACTGGCGTGGGTAATATCTACGCTAACGAATCCTTGTTTCATGCTGGGATCCGCCCAACGCGACGCGCCAATTCAATTAGCCGCGCAAAGCTACACATTTTAGTAACAGCAATTAAAGAAACCCTAACAAAAGCCATCCAATTGGGGGGAAGCAGCCTGAGAGACTTTTATTTAACTGATGGGTCTACCGGATATTTTCAGCAAGCATATAAGGTTTATGGGCGGGCTGGTGAAAAATGTCATGTCTGCGAAAAACCAATTAAAATCATCACATTAGGACAAAGATCATCCTTCTATTGCCCAACATGCCAAAAATAGCTTAACTTGAGGTCTGGATTGTTTTCATTAAACGCTCATACTTTTGCAATAACTCATTTTTGCCCTCAACCTTCATTGGGTTGAGAGGAATACAGTCCACAGGACACACTTCTTGACATTGTGGGTTATCGAAATGACCGACACACTCAGTACATTTCTCGGCATCTATCTCATATATATCCTCGCCTTGATAAATCGCGTCATTCGGACATTCTGGCTCGCACACATCGCAGTTAATACACTCATCCGTTATCATTAAGGCCATTAATCTCTCCCGGATGAACTTAATTTTTTCTGCATATATTTAAGGACAATCGGATTAACAAACGTAGACACATCCCCACCGAGCATGGCGATTTCTCTTACCATCGTTGCGGATATGAATGTGTACTTGTCAGCTGGCGTTAAAAATAACGTTTCAACATCAGGGTACAAATTACGATTCATACCGGCAAGCTGAAATTCATACTCAAAATCAGAGACCGCCCGCAATCCTCGAAGAACAATCTGCGCCCCCTGCGTTTGAATAAAGTCCATCAGCAGCCCCTGAAAACCCGTTACCGTTACATTATAAAAAGGTTTTAGCACCTCTCGTGTAATAGCTACACGTTCATCCAAAGAAAATAGTGGACTTTTTGCGCGGCTATCTGCTACCCCCACAATAACCTCATCAAAAACAGATGAAGCACGACGCACGAGATCCTCATGACCGGCAGTCAACGGATCGAATGTGCCTGGGTAAACCACTTTATTTATTTTATTTTGCATCTTGGTTTCCATATTCCCATAGCGCGAAGTGAACACGACCAGCCTTTGCCCTCTTTATTACATCAAAACCTAACGGATTAACGATAGGGCGCGCTGTCTCTAAGTAGATTTTACATCCATTAGTGAGATGATTAGGTAAAACAGATAATACGTCGTCGATTAAAGATTGCTGCGCGAACGGAGGATCTAGAAACACGACATCAAAATCGCGTCGTTTTTGTCTCAGAAAATCTAGAGCATCTGAGCACGTAACGCTGAGATTTGAGATTCCTACTTTCTGACAACTGTCTCGAATAGATGTGCATGCCTTTTGACTTAAGTCGACAGCATCAACGTACCCAGCTCCTCTTGAAACTGCCTCAAATGCCAGTGCACCACTTCCCGAAAAAAGATCTACACACGCTAGATGATCCAGCCTTTGCCCAAGCCAGTTAAATAAAGTTTCGCGAACGCGGTCTGGGGTGGGCCTAAGGCCTGCCAATTGAGGAAATTGTATAACCCTGCCCTTTAAATCACCACCAATGATTCGTACGGCATTAGCCATTAGGTTCATTCGGGCGTTTTTCGGGTCCTACAATGATTCGGACAGTTTTATCTAAATCCATACGGCGACTAACCGCGTCTTTAACTTGCTCGAGCGTCACCGCATTAACTCGGCGCGAGAAACTGTCAATGTAATCGATAGGAAGATCATAAAACCCAATCGCCGCATAATAATCCAATAACTCTCCATTACTATCAACATTCAAAGCAAAAGCACCAATAAAATATTTTTTCGCCCGTTCTACCTGCTTAAGATCTGGCCCGTTACGGATGAAATCACTCAAAATGGTCAAGGTAATTTCAAGCGCCTCCCAAGCCTGGTCCTTCCTTGTTTGAAAAGCGATAACAAAGGGCCCAGGATGTTTGAGTGGACTAAAGTAACTACCCACTCCATATGTCATCCCTCGCTTCTCACGCAATTCATCATAGAGAATCGAAGTCATACCGCCACCACCCAGAATTTGGTTCGCAAGCGCCAAGGGCAAATGATCCGGATCTCCTCGCTGAATGCCAACCATTCCAATACGAATATGTGCTTGAGCGGCCTCATGAGGAATAATAAGCTCCTTTGCATCAGACCTAGTAAGATTTGCTGATAAGCGCTCCCTAACGAGCGAGCCTTGAGGCAGGTTTTCTGAGACTTGTTTTGCAATCTCCCGCGCCCGCGCCTCATCTAAATCACCCACGATGGTTATAACGGCATTAGCTGCACGGTAAAACCGAGCATGAAAACCAACGAGATCATCTCTAGTGAGTGACTGAAGGCTCTGTTCCGAACCCTCGCCAGTGGACCGGTATGGATGTTGCCCGAACAATGTTTGATACAAGGCTCGAGAGGCAATGGATGCAGGTCGAGTATCGCTCTCTTGCAAAGATACAAGTGAAGCCTTTATTTCTCTATCAATCACATCTTGAGGAAAAATTGGGTTAGTCAATATATCCGTGAGAAGATCTAACGACTGACCGAGAGGCTTATCGTACGATAAAGTCCTCAATGTGACTCCAGCTCGATCCAGATCAAATCTTCCTCCCATTTGAGACCCCGTCGTGGCAAGTCTCTCCGCAATTGCATGCTCGTCATGTTCTCGCGTACCTGTGTCTAGCAATTGCATCGTTAAACGGGATAAGCCTTCCTTACCATCAGGGTCAAAGGCGGCACCCGCCACAAAATCGACCGCAACATCTACCATAGGCAAGTTGGTTGATTGAATGAAAATCACTTTTGTACCGAATTCTGTAACCCACTGCTCGCGGGCTTGAGCATGTACATTCAAAGCGTACGCACCCAAAAGAAAGACAAGAACCCTGGAATAGGAACTTAGAGAAGTGAAGGCATGAAGACTAATACTCAGCATATTGAAGCTCCGACGAAACGTTCTATTTTGATGTTTTAGGCTCAAGGATGGCGATCGTTGCTTGGTGTTCAACCAAATATTTCTCTGCTACTTGTCGAATCTGCTCAGGAGTAATCCCCCGCAATTTTTCATTAATAACGTCAGAGGCATCAGGAGCAAATCCAATTGCCCACATGCGCCCCATACGACTAGCCTGCCCGAGCACCGAGTCGCTTGAAAAAACTTGGCCTGCGATGACCTGAGCTTTTACTAAATCCAATTCGTCTTCCCTCACGCCGTGAGTCACAAGCTTAAGAGTCTCATCCAACCAAACTGCCTCCAAATCTCTAAGCTCTCGGTCTTTGACGGGGGTAAATGCAACATAAAAAACACCTGGCCCTCTTCTTAAACCATCATAACTCACGCTAACAGAGTGGGCGATTCCCTCATCTAGGACCATACGTTTGTGCAGCCGTGCGGCAGAATGCCCATCCAACACCCCCGCCAACAGATAAAGCGCATAAGGTTCCCAATCTGTGTCAACGTCACTTAATCGAGGTGCTGGATACGCTGTAATTTGGGATGTAATCGTTGTATTTGCTCTAACTGTCACCATTCGACTACCCAAGCGGCCGGGCTCTTCTTGAGGTTTTCTAACGGGTAGCAGTCGCGAATTAATGGGACCAAAATATTTTTCGGATAGCCGCAATACCTCTGCTGGGTTCACATCACCAGCCACAACTAAAGCCGCGTTATTTGGAACATACCAACGACGATACCAATCCGCCGTATCCTCAAGCGTCAAGTGCTCAAGGTCATTCATCCAACCCACTACTGGCGTCCTGTATGGGTGCGCAATATACATCGTTGCGGCTAACTGCTCCATGAGTAAACCACGAGGATTATCGTCAACTCTTTGCCGTCTCTCCTCCATCACTACACGCATCTCATTGTTAAATTCCACTTCGCGTAGCAATAAATTATGCATTCGGTCCGCTTCCAACTTAATCGCCAGCTCTAATTCAGAACTATGGAGCTCTTGCAAATAGCCCGTATAGTCAGCTGAAGTGAAGGCATTTGACCGCCCACCAGTTTCAGCTATCCTTTTCGCATGTTCTCCAGGCGCAAGCGTCTTTGTACCTTGAAACATCATATGTTCAAGTACATGAGCGACCCCAGTACGACCGCCCAATTCATCTATGCTTCCAGCTCGATACCAAACCATGACTGCAGCTACTGGCGACCGATGATCAGGTTTAACAATAACTCGGAGGCCATTGGATAGCGTATCCTCAACTACTGACATGACAGGTTGCACGCTAGACTCGGCTGATGCTGAGGACAATGCCATCAACGTTGCCAAAGTAACAAAAATCACTTGTCTCGACCAATTTTTTTTCATATAGCTCAATATCTCATATCCTGAATAAATGACTTTTTACAATTTAAATTGCTGGCCCCCGTCAAAAATTTGACGTAAGTTTACAATATCGACATGTACCACTACTTAATCAACATACAAAGCAAGTTAACGAGTCTCGTACCCAATGTTTAGTTTCCTAAAGTCCAATAAAGTTTCAAAAATCGTTGGCAATCCTGATGCTTCCAAAATAACCGACCCAGAGCAGTCGCCCAAAAACATCTGGGCTAATAGCTTATCATTAATGCGCTCCAACCTTGGGCAACGTCTCGCAAAAATTTTCTCCTCGAGCGGGCCCATTGATGCCGACTTATTTGAACAGCTCGAAACAGTTCTCATAACCAGTGATATAGGTGTAACTGCGACGGAACAACTGATCTCAAATACTAAGTCAATTTTAAAGAGAGACAAACTGCAAACAGGACAAGAAATCAAAGAAGCGCTTAAGTCAGAAATGCTTCGTTTACTACAGCGCCTTTGCGATCCCGTTATCGAAACACCAGGGAAGCCTTACGTTATTTTAATTGCCGGAGTTAATGGTGCAGGGAAAACCACCACCATTGGAAAACTCACAAAACAGTTCGCAAGTGGCGGCAAAACTGTTCTGCTCGCCGCCGGGGATACGTTTCGGGCTGCAGCAGAGGAACAAATAAAAATATGGGGAGAGCGCAATCAAGTCAGCGTAGTCTCTCAAGAGAACGGCGACTCTGCCGCAGTAATCTTTGATGCCATTCAATCGGCAAGATCCAAAAATGTTGATATTGTATTGGCAGACACAGCGGGACGCCTCCCAACTCAAAAACATTTAATGGCGGAATTAGAAAAGGTGAAACGTGTCATGGGTAAAGCTCTAAATACGGCACCCAATGAAGTAATGTTAGTGATTGATGCTAATACCGGCCAAAATGCGATCGAACAGGTAAAATCATTTGATAAAGCCCTAGGGGTTGACAGCTTAGTGCTGACAAAATTGGACGGAACCGCTAAAGGTGGCTGTTTATTCGGGATCGCTAATTATCGAGCTATACCAGTAAGATACATAGGCACTGGTGAGGGCATAGATGACTTGCAACCGTTTGCTGCTCAAGAATTCATTGATGCCATATTTGAAGAATGACTTATCTAATCAAGAAAAGCTCAAATGATCGAGACTGAACAGATATCCAAACGATACCCCGGTGGTCACCAAGCCCTCAAAAATGTATCGCTTTCGATACAAGAAGGCGAAATGGTCTTTCTAACAGGCCATTCAGGAGCTGGGAAATCAACCTTAATGAAACTTATTGGCGGCATTGAACGGGCGACCAGTGGCTCTGTAGCAATTAACGGCACTAAAATCTCAAATTTAACTCGATCGGCATTGCCTTATCTCAGAAGAAACTTTGGCTTTGTATTTCAAGATAATAAATTACTGCTCGATCGTTCTGTTTTTCATAATGTAGCACTCCCGTTGTTAATATCGGGGTTCTCAAAGTCGGAAATAACAACCCGCGTGCGCGCCGCATTAGACAAAGTGGGACTGCTAGAAAAAGAAGGTCTCAGCCCTGTCACACTATCCGGTGGGGAACAACAGCGGCTATGTATAGCTAGAGCTGTCGTCAACAAACCGGCTATATTGCTTGCCGATGAGCCAACTGGAAACCTAGACCCGGGATATGCCGCCGACATTGTGTCAATGTTTCGCGCATTTAACCGCGTGGGTGTCACGGTAGTTATCGCCACCCATGATCCGGCAATGATTCAAGGTTTAGGCGCCCGCATAATTTCTCTCAAGCAGGGGGAGCTGCAAGAATGAATTGGTTTTATATAAGGTTCAGCGCTTTCAGTGACAGCATTAGCAGGTTTTTTCGGCAACCAATCACGTCGCTGTTACATATTCTGAGTATGGGCATTGCCTTATCCATCCCCATGGGCTGCTACATGCTACTCGATGGCGCGGACCAATTCTCTAGAAACCTAAACGATTCTAAGCAGTTGAATGTTTTCCTGACGCTTGACTCGTCCGAAAAAATAGTCAAAGACGCTAAAATGCACCTCGTTGAGCTGTTTGATGGTGACATTAAGTTTGTTGATCGCGAGCAAGGCCTCTTGGAATTATCGAAAAATCCAGAGTTTGGCGAATTAATTGCTAATCTTGACAGCAATCCTATTCCCCATCTGTTTGTGTTAACACCCAATCAAAATCACGGTGAAAGATATCTTTGGTCTATCGCAAAAACTATAGAGAGTTGGACTTTCGTGGAGGAGGTCAGATTTGATGCGGTTTGGGCGATTAAACTAGAGTCATTTGTTAAATTATCAAAGATTCTCGTGCTGCTAGTTATACTCCTCATTGGACTTAGTTTTATAGCGAGCGTCTTCACCACGATTCAATTACAAATCACTATACGCAAAGATGAAATAGAAATAGCTAGATTGGTCGGGGCAACAGGGCGCTTCATACGTCGCCCTTTTCTCTATTATGGGTTTATACAAGGGTTACTTGGTGGATTATGCGCCACATTTATTATATTTTTAGGGCTAAAACATGGGCTGAGGTTCGCACAACCAATGCTCGAGTCTATAGGTATTTTTATTCGAAAACCCAGTTTACTCACGCTCACGGCACCTTTGGTGCTTAGCGTATCTGTTAGCCTGCTCGGCGCTTGGCTCTCCTCAAACAACCATCTGAGAAAAATTGATTCTTAACAATATGTTAGCTGTAAGAAAAGAACTTTTTACAGGATTAGCACTCCCAGTGATAGAGTGCTAAAATATACGCTAGGATATGATTTATGAATAATTCTCTCATGACAATGGCTCTGCCACCAATCGCCAGCCTGGATTTATACATCCAAGCGGTGAATAAAATTCCCCTGCTAACGGTGGAGGAGGAGGCGAACCTGGCGAAAAAACTTAAAGAAAATAACGATCTCGATGCCGCTCGAGTGCTTGTCATGTCGCATCTGCGTTTAGTCGTATCAATCGCCCGTCGATTCAACGGATACGGACTGCCTTTTGCGGACCTTATTCAAGAGGGAAATGTTGGCTTAATGAAAGCAGTCAAGCGTTACGACTATGAGAATGGGGCCAGGCTTGTATCATTTGCTATGCATTGGATTAAAGCTGAAATTCATGAATTTGTTCTTAAGAACTGGCGTATCGTCAAAGTTGCCACAACAAAAGCACAGCGCAAGCTCTTCTTTAATTTGCGAAGTATGCGATCAGATCTAGATACACTCGACAATTACGAAATTGATAGAATTGCAAAAGAATTAAACGTCAAAACAAGTGATGTCTCCGAAATGGAGTCTCGCATGTCAGGGCACGACCTCGCGCTTGATCCGTTGTCTATGGATGAAGACAATGATTACTCGCCAATCTCATATTTATCAAGCCCAGACCTAGATCCATGCCAAACTCTCGAAGAGAAGCAAGTTGAAATCAGTCAAAGCAAAGGTCTCAATGCCGCACTATCGACCCTTGATGAAAGAAGCCGAACCATCATTCAAACGCGCTGGCTCAAAGAGAAAAATCAATCAACGCTCCATGAGTTGGCTGCTCAATACGGAGTTTCGGCTGAACGAATTCGTCAGATCGAAACTCAAGCCATGAAGAAAATGCGAGTTGCAATGAGTGAGGCTTAACCCTCACTCAAAATACCTCTCTTAATAATCAAGTATCACCTTCCGAGCGAGCCTTGAGTAGTTGCAAAATATCACTCATCAATTTATCTGGATCAGCCCCGTATGCAACAAAAAGACGCACCCGACCAGCCTGATCGAAAACGTACGTACCCGCTGAATGATCTACTGAATAGTTATTAGGTGTCGAACCCTCATTTTTTTGGTGAATCACTTTGAATTCCTGAGTGACTGCTGAAATCTCAGCAACAGAGCCCGATAAACCCAAGAAAGATGAATTGAAGGCCTCCATGTAAGCGCCGAGCTTTTCTACGGTATCCCTTTCTGGGTCAACCGTAACAAAAACAACTTGTACGTGTTTTGCATCCAGGCCAAGGCGCTCCATTATTGCATTCAGATCTGATAAAGTTGTAGGACAAACATCAGGGCAGTGCATAAAACCAAAAAATAAAACAACAACTTTACCCTTAAAATCTGTCAGCCCTACGGATTCGCCATGATGACTTGTCAACTCAAACTCTCGGGCAAAATCAGCGCCAGTAATGTCCGTATGATTAAATTGAAGTTGACTTTCCATAGGCTGATCACAACCACTAATCGAGACCGCAATCACAAACAATAATACTAACTTAGCGATACTTTGGATCGAATAATACATACCCATTAAAGAATTAGGTAATGATCTAACAGCAATGCCAAAAAAATCAGAGACAAATATAAAATTGAATATTTAAACGTGGTTCTCGCGATTGCATCAGTGTAAGACTGCCAAATACGGTAGGAGTAAAACAAAAATATCAAGCCAAGAACTAGAGCTGAAAGACCATATAACCAATCACTCATTCCAACAACAAACGGAAGCATCGAGACTGCAAGCAAAATTATCGTGTACAAGAAAACATGTAACTGAGTAAATTTAACCCCATGTGTTACCGGCAACATTGGGACCTCGGCCTTTGCATACTCCTCTCTACGATACAGAGCTAATGCCCAGAAGTGCGGTGGCGTCCACGCAAAAATGATCAGGAACAGCAACAAAGGCTCGTAAGTCACCTCACCTGTGACCGCTGCCCAACCAAGGATAGGTGGCATTGCACCAGATGCACCACCAATAACAATATTTTGAGGCGTCAGCGGTTTCAGGATCATCGTGTAGATGACGGCATAACCCACAAATGTTCCAAGGGTCAACCACATTGTCAGAGGATTAACGAAAAAATAAAGCAACAACAAACCTAGCCCCCCGACAACAAGCGATACCGCAACGGTCTCAAAAACAGTCACGGCCCCAGTTGGAAGCGGTCTTGAGCGAGTGCGAGCCATGACGCCATCTATTTTTTGCTCGATTAAACAATTAACTGCTGCTGCCGCTCCAGCAACCAGCCAGATACCAATAGACCCATAGATTAGAATTTCAACTGAAGCCAGCGTCGGTTGCGCGAGAAGCATTCCGATAAATGCCGTAAAGACGATCAACATGATTACTCGAGGTTTTGTAAGCCTCACGTAATCTTCGAGACGGGTATACAACGATGTCGTTAATGTGCTCAAAGTATCCCTATCGGACTAACTATAAAAAAGAATTAAGTTTACCATTTGACCAATAGCGAGGGCCAATTACTCGCTAATTAATTTTTTTCCAGGCTTTAGAGATCTTTAATAGCTTCCTAACATCTTTTTTCATGAGAGATGGGTCAATTGTGACGGGAAAACGCATCATCAAATTCCCAATTTGGTCCACTAAATAAATATAATTTGTCGCGTCTTCCAAGTTTCCAAAAACAGCAAGCTCGCTCGCGTCTAGTAATGAGATGAATTGAGTGCCTTCATGCTCATCAATTATAGTTTTTGGAAGTAAATTATCGCCCAGTGCGAAATGCAGTCGTTCAAGCCGATCCTTTTCAGCTCCTTGCGTTAGACGTATTTGACGCATGAGATACAACTTCTTCTCACAAATATCATCACAGCCCGACGTATCAATTGATACGAAAGACCAAAAACCATTAAGTGCTGCAAAAGAAAATATTTCTCCTTGAGATGTGCTCACCTCCAAGTCGTATATCGGCACGGGTCCAATCAATTCACCGCTATTAACAAAACCGTCCGGCTTCCAAAAGGAATATAACGCCGTTGACGCTATAACAGGCAATACACATATTGTGAGTACGATCCAGGGCACCAGCCAACTATTTTTCTTAGGTTTCGTTTTGTTTGATAAATCCATAATATATATACAAAAATAAAGTCAAAAAACTAAAAAGTACCCACTGCCCTGCGTAGGACAAATGCTTCAATATCCCGAAGCTACGTTTGGACCACGTTCGCTCAAAAATGTTCGTCACGCCCTCAACGGCGTCACCTTGTATGACGTAGTCGATTACGTCAAGTGAATATAACGATCGATATCGTTTCAAATCAAGATTCTGCCAAATATCACCCGCAACAACGTTGTCAGATAATTCCAGCGCACCTAACCCTGGTATCACCGCCGTACCACTTACAGAGACTGTCTCTTATACACATCTCCGAGCCCACGAGACAGGCAGAAATCTC
>OJFL01000699.1_pt1 | contig 15674 bp, 13 predicted proteins | sample 1594131 | NCBI WGS metagenome assembly OJFL01 (sample SAMN05416782, study PRJEB24817) | seawater metagenome | isolation source: Sea water | place: Canada:Atlantic | collected 2013-07 | reverse complement strand
GCTCGGAGATGTGTATAAGAGACAGCTATTTCTAGATGAAATTGGCGATATGCCTGCAGAGCTTCAAACTAGACTACTCAGAGTGTTGTCGGACGGACACTACTATCGCGTCGGGGGTCATGAGCCTCTTAAAGCTAATGCTCGCGTTCTCGCTGCAACACATCAAAACTTGGACCAAAGAGTTGCTGAAGGTCTTTTTCGAGAAGATCTTTTTCACCGACTTAATGTCATCAGGGTCAAAGTACCTCCACTAAGGGATAGATATGAAGACATCCCCTTACTTGCAGATTTTTTCTTAGAACAGAATGCCTCAAAACTCAATGTATCTAGGAAGACATTTACGGAAGAAGCTTTAGCCTATCTGAAGACTAAATCTTGGAATGGAAATGTACGTCAACTTGAGAATCTATGCCACTGGGTAACCATCATGGCACCAGGTGCATCAGTAGACATACTGGACCTTCCCAAAGACTTCAGACAAGAAATTGACGCAGCAGCGAATATCAAAGAAGGATGGAACCAAGTATTGGGCAGAGAAGTTGATAATCTCTTGCGCAACGGCTCTACAGGAGTCTACGAGGCGCTTTCCAAAACGTTTGAAAAAGCAATAATCTCAAGAGCACTAACATTTACTTCTGGACGTAAGATAGAGGCGGCTACTCTACTGGGTATTGGGAGAAACACAATCGCTCGAAAAATATCAGAGCTTAAACTTTCAATAGATAAAAAGTAATTCGATCTAACTTGGCACAACATCCACCGATATAAATACCAACCATTAGTTGAATTTGGCTATAACCGGCGCATGGTCAGACGGCCGCTCCAGCTTTCTAAATGATTTAAGCACTTCAACCGAGGTACATTCCTTGCGCGTATTTTTCGACATTAATATGTGATCAATCCTCAAACCAAGCTTGCGCCTAAACGCATTCATTCGATAATCCCACCACGTGAATCGGTCGTTTTCATCCAGAAACCCATCGAGACTATCATGCAAATCTAGACTTAAAAGCTCTTGGAATAAATCTCGCTCCTGCGCAGTACACAATACCTTCTCACGAAAAGCCTCTGCGTCATAGACGTCATTTTCTTTAGGCGCAATATTAAAATCCCCTAAAATCGCAAGCGAAGAATAAGACTTTACCTCTTGTCGCGCATAGTCAACGAATGCGCGCAGCCAATTGAGTTTATATTGAAACTTTTCCGATTCTGTGGAATCCCCATTGGGCACGTAAACGTTAATCACTCGGACTCCTTCAGCACTTGTTGCCGCTATCACCCGAGCTTGAGCATCCTGAAAATTAGGTATGCCATAGTGAACATCCGACATCTTTTCTAAGGAGAGTATCGCCACCCCGTTATAGGCCTTCTGCCCATGATAGATAACTGAGTAACCCAGCCGTTCAATATCTTCTTTGGGGAACGTCTGATCCTCTGTCTTCGTTTCCTGCAAGCACACAATACTTGGCGCATGCACCTCCAATAAGCTTTGGAGATGAGCCAACCTCACTTTCAAAGAGTTCACGTTCCACGTTACTAAAGCCATAGCTTAAACCATCCACTAACGTCAATAATTAATAACCGTACTCACTATGCTGAGGCGTGTCCGCCCTCAGACAAACCAGTGTGCTGGAGCAGCGCGTCAATCTTTGGCTCTCGCCCCCTAAACTCTGTGAAATTTTTCAAAGAAGATCTAAGTCCACCCTGAGAAATCACTTCATTCAAAAACCGTGCTCCGATTTCAGATAAAGGCATCGATTCCTCCTGAGACATACTAAACGCATCCGCAGAAAGAACCTCGGCCCATTTGTAACTGTAATAACCAGCAGCATATCCTCCAGCGAATATATGAGAGAAGCTATGTGGGAAACGGTTGTAATGAGGAACAGGTATCACCGAGAGATCTTTACGAATGTCCCCAAGCAAGTCCATTACAGCCTTAAGGGTCTTAGGCGGGGCCGCCAGATGTATGCGCAGGTCAAACACGGCAAACTCGACTTGACGCAATGTTTGTATCCCACTCATAAAATTCTTCGCTTCAACCATTTTCGTAAACAAACTCTGTGGCATGTGACACTGTCCTGAGTCATCACTTGAGATTTTTTTAATGATCTCCCAGTCCCAACAAAAATTTTCCATAAATTGGCTAGGCAACTCGACAGCGTCCCACTCCACCCCATTAATACCCGAAATCCCTACTTCATCTATTTTAGTCATCAAGTGATGCATCACATGTCCACATTCATGGAACAACGTTTCAACTTCACCATGACTCAAATACGCGTCAGATGCTGCAGCGCCTTGTGATGGAAAATTACATACGAGATAAGCTACTGGAAGTTGCGTATGCCGTTCAGTTTTCCACCGTCCGATTGCGTCATCCATCCATGCGCCCGGTCGCTTACCGTCTCTGGCAAATAAATCCATATAGAAATATCCAATCAAATTGCCAGCTCGATTGTTAACAGCAAGCAACTGGACATTCGGGTCCCATGCCGTCGTTGACTGGTCTACAACAGAAATACCATAGAGGCTACCTAATAAATCAAACAAGCCCGACATGACCTTTCTCAAAGGGAAGTGCTGCCTTAAATCTTCATCTTTGAATGAGTACCGCTCTTCTTTTATTTTTTGCGCAACAAAACTTATATCCCAAGGCATTAAGTCATGCATACCTAAACGAGAAGAGGCATAATCATTGAGCATTTCGAATTCGGACACAGCACGAGAACGCGCTCTATCAGACAGTTGTTTCAGCAAATCTAACGCGCGTTGGGGCTCAACCGCCATTTTGGTCGCAAATGACAAATGAGCAAAACTATCAAATCCAAGTAGTTTAGATTTTTCGTGACGGGCGCTCAAAATTTCGATGATTGTTGTTGAATTATCAAATTCATCCTTGCCACATTCTGAAGCTCTCGTCACATACGCATAGTACATTTTCTCTCGAAGACTTCGGTCAACGCAGCTCTCCATGAAAGGAATCCAACAAGGTGCTTTTAGCGTAAACGACCACCCCTCTTGATCTAAAGAGCTAGCCTTAACCTTCGCTTCAGATAGTATAGCGTCCGGTAGGCCTGCCAATCTGTTGTCTTCTTCAACATTAAGTACGTAATCATCGGTAGCATCCAATACGTTATCGCTGAATTTTGCTGATAGTGATGCGAGTCTTTCCGACAACTCTTGATATCTGTTTTGCTCGCGCTCGCCCAGATCCACACCACTCAATCGATAATCTCTGAGCTCATTCTCTAAGTACTTTTTCCGCTCTTGGCTCAACAACTGCTTCTGCTGCGCGGCGTAAACATCACTAAAACATTGATATATTTTTTTGTTTTGAGACAATCGAGAATAAAATGCAGCAACTTTAGGTAACAGCTCATTGAATACAGACCTCAATGGTTCAGAACTAATCACCGAATTTAGGTGCCCAACTTGGCCCCAGGCTCTTCTGAGCTGATCCATGCTCGTCATAATCGGCTCTACAGCATTATCCCAAGAACTCTCATCCTGCGTCGAAACTTTTTCAATGGTTTTTTCTGCCTGATCAAGCAGATAATCGATAGCAGGCTTAACGTGCTTAACCTGAAATTCTGAAAATCGGGGTAAACCTCTAAAGTCGCACAGCGGATTGTTCTGAATCATGACATCTCACCTAGTTAATAATTTGGAATAAGCCTAAAAAGAAAAATGTTAGTTGTCTACCGAGTAAATTAGTTTCCCTTCATCTTAGTTGCAAATGCAAGACTCGAGCACTTATCACGGCACTAACTTACCCCCAATTGTGCAAAGGAATATTTTTTTTTACCGTAGATATATGTATTACCAATATCGCTAATTACCACAAGAGGATACAAATCCCAAGCGCCACTAGTAGCAAGCCTAACCAACCAACAAAGACATCACGGCCATCCGAACAGCTATGCCGAAGGTGACCTGATGCAGGATTACAGACTGCGCTCCATCAGCAACTTCTGATGCGATCTCCACGCCTCGATTAATGGGACCAGGGTGCATCACAATAGCATCTCGATCGGCCAGAGCCAGACGCTCCTTTGTGAGGCCGTAATTCTGGTAAAAATCTTGAGCAGTAGGGATCAGTGAAGCCTCCATACGCTCGTTTTGGAGGCGCAATGCCGTGATCACATCTACCCCGTCCAGAGCTAAATCGACGTCGTTGTAGACCGTTACTCCCATTGATTTCATAGTCTGCGGCACTAACGTCTTGGGGCCCGCAACTCGCACCTCCCGAACACCAAGCGCTTGGAGCACTTGAATTTGCGACCGAGCGACACGGGAGTGAAGAACATCTCCGATAATCACGACCTTTAAATCGTTAAAGTCCTTTTTGAAGTGTCTGATCGTGAACGCATCTAGCAACCCTTGAGTAGGGTGTGAATGGCTCCCCGCTCCCGCATTGATGACATGCACGCCCTCGGGCACACGCTCCGCAATCATGTGTGCCGCGCCACTTTCAGAATGCCTAACCACAAACATATCAGCCTGCATAGCGACCAAATTATCAATTAAATCAAGCAGACTCTCCCCCTTACTTTGGGATGAGGTTGCAATATCTAAATTAACAACGTCTGCCGATAGTCTTTTTGCCGCAATTTCAAAAGTAGTTCGCGTTCTAGTGCTGTTTTCAAAAAAGAGATTAAATACCGACCTTCCCCGCAATACAGGCACTTTCTTTGCTTTGCGAGTCCCAACGGACAAAAAAGATTCTGCTTGGTCAAGAATCTCAGTGATAACCTCGCGAGGCAAATTCTCCAATGACAGCAAATGCCGAAGCGTTCCGTCAGCGTTCATTTGTATGCCGTTGTTCACAAGGCAGCTCCAATCCAGTTAATCAACATTGATCACAAGCCCTCCATTTTCATCTAATCTGACTTCAATTCTTTTGTCTCTCGGCACCTCTACAAGTCCTCCAACAAATTGAGGCTCAATCGGCAATTCTCGTTCACCTCGATCAACCAAAACGGCCAATCGAACCGACTGCGGGCGACCAAAATCAAAGAGCTCATTGACAGCAGCCCGAGCGGTTCTGCCTGAATGCACAACATCATCCACTAAAATTACATGTCGGTCATTGATATCGACATCAATCGAAGTGGATTGCTTATTTTTTGCTAAGCCTCTGATCTCAAAATCATCTCGATGAAAACTAACATCCACGGAAGCGGCAACCACATCAATGTCTAGCCGCTTAAGAAGATAATCAAGAATCACCGCCCCCCCCTCATGGATTCCAATTAAAATCGTATGCTCATCGAGCGCTGCCCTTACTTGACTAAAGAGCGAATCCGCAAGAGTTTCTGTATCAAACATGAGTCTTGATCTCGCCTAAGGACGTGGTAAAAAAGTCCTCCAAAATTAATTGGGCTGCAACCATATCAATTACCTTCTTTCTTTTCTCCCAGCCCATTTTGTTAGCGAGCAGAAACTGATCCGCCTCGAAGGAGGTGTAGCTTTCATCAATCACATGCACCATAAGCCTAAAACGGGCTTCGAGTGTCTTACAAAAACGATTGACTCTCTTTTCTAAAGGGTGAGGTTTGTCCTGATCATGCCGCGGCATTCCAACAACTAAAGCTGCAGGCTCCCATTCATTCACAATGCATTCGATTTCACCCATCAATATTCGCGACGTCTTATAGCTGATGGTCTTAACCGGATGAGCGATACCAATAGAAGCGTCCCCCATAGCAACGCCCACGCGTCGTGCGCCATAATCAAAGGCTAAAAACATCTTACTCATAGGCAGATAATAACCAGATCGATGAGATATGGAACAACAACACCTCAGACATTGCCAGCCACCATGCAAATCTGCTCAGCACGCACTCCAAGGAGCGACAGCGCACACTCATATCTTTTTTTAATGGGCACTTGAAACATCAAGACCGGATCAGCAGGCACCGTCCACCAAGAGTTCATTTTTACCTCATTCTCCAACTGCCCAGAAGACCAACCGCAGCAACCCAGAGATATAAGGAGATCACCATCGAGCCCCGAATCTTCCGAACCTAGATCTTCGAAAATATCTACCGAGGTCGTCAACGCAAGTTCCTCGGTTACCCTTACAGTTGAACGCCAATCACGCAAGTATCGATGAACCACAAAGCCACGACCCGAATCTAGGGGGCCGCCAGTGAGCAAGCTTAAATTTCGTAAGTTCTGGTTTTTCACACCGATGCCTAGATTCACCAACAAACCGCCGACATCCTTGCCTGAGGGTTTATTCACAACCAGCCCCAACGCCCCATGCTTATCATGCTGGCATATATAGACAATCGACGAGGAAAAATGCGGGTCTACCATGCCTGGCATGGCGATGAGAAAATGATTAGTAAAATCGGTGTAATCCATTCAAGTATATATTTTACCCGATTATTTATTTTTACGTTACCCGCGAAGACCATACAATCCGTAAAATAGGACATCATATAAACACTCATATTCAAAAACTGTTCCGCATGACGCAAACTCAAGACAACCTGATGCAACGTCCCACCAAGGGAAGACAACTGGGATCATTAGGATACGAATGCATCACCACTGTAGGCCTAACATTCACAATAGGATTTATTACAACTGCGATTCTTGGTGGAACAAACTTGACCCTGCTAAGATTTGTCGTAATGGCAGCCATACTCTTAGGGGTCTCGGCATACTATATTCTGTGCTGGACCATATCAGGACAAAGCCTTGCCCAAAAATCCTGGGGACTCAAACTTTCGAACGAAGCAGGAGCAACAATTACGGCGGCAACTGCTTCTAAAAGAGTTATTTTATCCATCGCATTTAATTTAACCCTCATTGGCCCAGCCCTGCTCTTGGTCGCCAAAGACAATCAATTACCCCAAGACAAAATACTTGGCACCCTAATTGCAGCAGACAACAAGAAAAGAAAAGACGCCCTTTAACGTTATCTCTTCTCGCGGTTTATGACGAACCAGTAAGCAAGAATCAATATCAAGAGAATGGGGACAAAAGTATAAGTTACTGGATGCCAACGCCCAATGGTACCAATGGACTTCAGCAATTGACTCATAAAATAAAGACCAACACCAGAAACTGTGCCTATGAAAACCCAAAAACCTACGTGTCGTCCACGGCCCTCAAAACCGATAAACGTTGGGGCAATCAAGACCAACAAAAAAACAGTAATCAAATGGCCAATCTTGGACCACTGAACCGATTTATATCGATAGACACTCTCACCGTTAGCCTCTAAATGATCGATATAACTCTCCAGCTCAAAGTATGTCAGGTTACTCTCTCCGACTAACAACGAATTTAGAATTTGAAAATTAATTAGTGTATTTAAGTTCATGGTTGAACGCTCTGATCGGACCAACCGATCACTATAGATCTCCGTCACATGAACATCGCGAAGATTCCATCTCTCTTCTTTTATCGACCCACTAGAAGCTTTTATAATGCGTTTAACCGCACGGTCCGAAGCATTCAATTCGAAAATCAAAATGCCGGACAACTCAAAATCTTTAGTCAACTTCGTGATATTAATAATACGGTCTCGATCTTTAATCCAATGCCCGGAACGGAAAGTCTGCGCGATTACTTGTTGGTCGGCCTCAGACTTCACATTGATCGTTTGGAGCATTTTTTGTGCCGTTGGAACCATCAATTCACCGACCATAAGCGTTAAACAGGACACAATTAGTGCGACAACTGAAAGGCTCAACGCTAAATTTCTCAATGACATACCCGAGCTACGCATCACAACATATTCCGAGTTAGCAGAAAATCGAGCCAGTGCAATAAGTGACCCCGTTAGGGCGGAAAGCGGCACCAACTCGTAAATCCACGATGGAATTTCTAATGCAGACTGAAATGCCGCTACTCCAACCCCAGCTGACGATTGACCGCCATCGGAAATGGCCTGTACAAGATCGAATATGAAAAATAGCGCTACAAATAAACCCAAAACTGACGCAATACCAATAAGCGTATCAGTAATAATGTATTTTCGGAGCGTTCTCATGCAGATCTCACCGACACCAAGAACGCTCTCCATGCGCGACTACGTATAGCAAGCAGCAGGATAAACACAATCAACATGACCAAGTGAGGGAAGATGAGCCCCATCCACACAGACCAGCTGGATTGATACACTTGGGTTTGCACAATGCCCAGTATATTTTTATAAAAAAGGAACAATAAAACACCAACAGCCACACTGTATGAACGACCACCTCGATTATTGACAAATGAAATAGGAATACTAATGAGGGCTAAAAGTATCGCGCTAATGGGTAAGCCGATACGCCATATCAGCTCAGAGTAACTATGCGGCGAAGCCTCTTCGACTAAGGACATCGTCGACCTTCCACTAAGGTGGACATATGTTTCTTGCGGGGACGCTTTATCCATCCTCACGCCATACCTTTCAAATTGAGCAGCATCAAATTCTTGAGATTTAGCGAACTCGGTATACCGGTACCCATCCTGGGCTACTAAATAAATGCCCCCTTTTTTCGACTGCTCTTGCCAGCCTCGACTCGCGCTGGTCACTGACATCTCGTTTCTCTTTCGATCGAAAATAAAAATCCCACTCAATATCTGACTCGTCGCATCTAGGCCATTAACGAAAAAAATGGTTGAACCATTCTTTGACTCAAGAAAAACTCCTGGAGAAAGTGTAGAAATATCGTCGTTCACTTCCAGGGCTTGCTTCTCTGCATCTAACCGTTGCTCAGCCCACGGAGCCACATATAAACTCAACACTGCAATGAGGACGGAAATAGGCGCGACAAATAACAAAGTCGGCGGGACCCAAGATGAAATGGACTTCCCGGATGACCCCCAGATCACCATCTCGGAGTCGCGGTACCATCTGCTCAGGCTTAACGTGACCGACAAAATGATACTCAGCGAGAACAAAATAGGTAGGTTTTTAATGCTGCCAAGAGATAGCAGCAACAATACCGACCGAAATGGGACAGAACCGTCCGCCGCGTAACCAAGGTACCGAACCAATTGGGTAACAAACACAATCAGCAATAGCGCCATGAAAATGACAGCCCATGTGACTGAATATTCTTTTACAATAGTTCTAGAGAAAATTGACATATTACGATTAGATCAGCCTAGCAGAATACGCATGTGGCGAGACTGTTAACTCTTATATTACCTAGAAGGAATGAATCGATGAACTTTAGCATAACCTCCAAATCTCCGGAAACAGTCAAGTCTTATACCGTCGTTGGGGTGTTCGAAGGCCAAAAACTGACCCAAGCAGCAAAAACTATTAACACAGCGAGTAAAGGTACGTTACTCCAAAATCTTAAAGCAAGGAAATTTTCGGGTAAGGCGGGGGAAAGTCTAGAGCTCACCAATTTGCAAGGGACCAAATCTAAAACAATATTAGCTATTGGGCTTGGAAGTAACAAATGCAAAGTAGAGTTCATACAAGCCATTCAAAATATGTTCGTTAGAGTGCGGGCAACAGGGGAAACGGAAATCACCTTGTATCTTCCTGAGCTTAAAGCACGCGGCGTGAGCAGAGCTTGGATGATCCGTCAAACAGCCTCCATCGGAACAAGTGTTGGCTACAAATATCAACTCAGAACAGCAGTCCTCGATACTAAATCATCGTCAAGTTCGGCAGCCAAAATATCTGTATCTGTCGAAGGTAGTCAATCGACAAATGACCGGGATTATCTCGCGCAAGGCAACGCTATAGGAAGAGGGATGAACTTAGCAAAGGACCTGGGCAATCTACCGGCTAATGTATGCACCCCTACATTTCTTGCTGAAACTACTGCCAAATTGGGTAAACTGAACAAATTCTCAGTCAAATGCTTATCAGAAGCCGACATGAAAAAGCTTGGCATGGGTGCGCTCTTATCCGTCTCTCAAGGCAGCAAAGAAGCCGCGAAGTTGATTCATGCGTCCTACTCAGGCGGTAAGAAAAAAGACGCCCCCATCGTGTTGGTAGGCAAGGGTATTACCTTTGATACCGGAGGTATTTCGCTCAAATCATCGGGCGATATGGATGAGATGAAATACGATATGTGTGGGGCTGCGAGTGTCATCGGAACACTTCTCGCTATTTCAGAAATGAAATTACCCATCAACGTGGTTGGACTCATAGCTGCGGCGGAGAATATGCCAAGCAGTACCGCGACACGCCCCGGAGATGTGGTCACAACCATGTCTGGAAAAACTATAGAGATACTCAATACGGATGCCGAGGGTCGACTGGTATTGTGTGACGCGTTAACCTACGCAGAAAAACTACGCCCCGCTGCGGCAATTGATGTTGCAACCTTAACGGGAGCGTGCGTCGTCTCGCTCGGCAAAGTCGCCTCAGGGCTCTTCAGCAACAACGATGAACTAGCCGACGAAATCACCCAGGCAGGTACTGTATCTTGGGACCGCGTATGGCGCATGCCGATATGGGCCGACTACACTAAGCTTCTGAACAGTAATTTTGCAGATTTGGCAAATATTGGTGGAAGGGCGGCGGGCAGTATCACAGCAGCATGTTTTTTGGCGGAATTTGCAACCAGCTACCCATGGGCTCACCTTGACATTGCCGGAACCGCCTGGATATCTGGCAAAGAAAAAGGCTCAACGGGTAGGCCTGTACCACTGCTGTGTGAATTCCTCCTAAACCGCGCCTCATCAAAATGACTCGATCCCAAATTGCAGATCAATGACTGAGGTCATCTTCTATACGGAAGTTCCTGACGAATTATCATTTCTTGCCAGACTCGCTGAGAAGACTCTGAAGGTGCGACGAAAAGCGTGCATTGCGACCCGAGATACAGGCCACTCTAAAATGGTCTCTGAGTATCTTTGGTCGCATCAACCCAGCCAGTTTATTCCGCACACACAGGGTGATAAAGATGTAACTGATGCGTTCACATCACTCGAACTGCGACATGACAACGCCAGCTCGCACCTAGATATTTTGATTAATCTGACTGAGGACACTCCCAGCCAGTTCAGCTCCTTTGAGCGCCTAGTAGAAATCGTGACCAAACAAACGTCCTCTATTGAGAGTGCGCGAGTGCGTTTCAAATGGTACCGAGATCGGGGATATGACATCAAAGTACATAAAATGTAATTTGATATTGAAAAAGATCTAACTTTTTGGTTACTGACAAAATTACTTAAAGCAAATCAGAAGGCTTCTAATTTGTTTTTGAATGCGCACGAAGCCTCCTTAGGGAGGATGGATCATCCTATAATTAGTGTTACGATAAACGCTTAAAACTAGTAAATCAAAACGTAAAAAAGCTCTAAACATGTCGACCAAATCTAACTCCGAAGTGACCCCAACCGAGCTCGCAAAAACCTTTGATCCGAAGTCCATCGAGGACTATTGGTATAAGACATGGGAAGAATACGGGTTCTTCAAAGATGATTCGTTCTTGAGCGATGATCCCGAGACACCCCCCTACTGCATACAGCTACCGCCACCGAACGTGACGGGGACCCTACACATGGGTCATGCGTTTCAACAAACACTAATGGATAGCCTAGTTCGTTATCACCGCATGCAGGGTAAAAAAACGAACTGGGTCGTCGGTACAGATCATGCTGGAATCGCCACCCAACTCGTTGTTGAGCGACAACTCGCAGCTAAAGGTAAAAAACGTTCCGAACTTGGGCGAGATGCTTTTCTAGAAGAGGTCTGGCGATGGAAACAACAATCAGGGTCGACTATTACCAATCAGATGCGTCGACTTGGATCATCTGCGAACTGGGATTATGCCGACACAGATGGGCTGAAATCAGGCTATTTCACTATGGACGCTCACATGTCCGAAGCGGTCGTTGAAGTATTCGTTCGATTGCACGAAGAAGGTCTGATATATAAAGGTAATCGTCTTGTCAATTGGGATCCTAAACTCCAAACTGCAGTCTCCGATCTAGAGGTCGACAACATTGAGACGAACGGCAAGATATGGGAGATTGAGTACCCTAGCCAAGATGGAACGTTCAGTGTTGTTGTGGCAACTACTCGACCAGAAACCATGCTTGGGGATGTGGCTATTGCCGTAAACCCTTCAGACGATAGATATACAGCTTTGATTGGACAAGAAGTCATTGTCCCACTTTGTGGCCGGCACATTCCGGTCGTTGCTGACGACTATGTCGATGCCGCCTTTGGAACGGGCTGTGTAAAAATAACCCCTGCTCACGACTTTAATGACTTTAGTGTTGGCGAGCGGCACGAGCTCACACCAATCAATATTCTTAACTTAGATGGGACGCTGAACGAGCATGTCCCGCTACGATTCCAAAACATAGACCGGTTAAAAGCACGTCAATTAATTCTTCAAGAACTCAGAGATGCAGGGCAGCTTGTCGGAGAGAAAGCCCACACATTGAATGTGCCGAAGTCTGGCCGCACAGGAGAAATCGTTGAGCCGATGCTCACAGACCAATGGTTTGTAAAAACTCAAGGTTTGGCCGATAAAGCACTCAAAGCCGTTCATGACGGAGAGGTCCGATTCCATCCTGACCACTGGACCTCCACCTACAACCACTGGTTAGAGAATATTCAGGATTGGTGTATCTCGAGACAACTGTGGTGGGGACATCAAATACCGGCATGGTACGACTCAGAGGGCAACTCTTACGTCGCCCGCAATGAAGCTGACGCACTCACTCAAGCTAAACGCAATGGCTATTCTGGTGAACTTCGTCGTGATGAAGATGTACTCGACACGTGGTTTTCCTCTGCACTCGTGCCTTTTAGCTCTCTGGGATGGCCACAAAAAACGCCCGATTTAGCTCGTTACCTTCCCTCAAATGTTTTGGTGACTGGCTTTGATATCATTTTCTTTTGGGTCGCACGAATGATCATGATGACGTTGCACTTCACCGGTCGTGTTCCATTCAAAGACGTTTATATCAATGCCCTAGTTAGAGATGCTGACGGACAAAAAATGTCCAAATCCAAGGGCAACACTATCGACCCGTTAGACCTATTGGATGGTATTGACTTGGAGTCTCTTGTAGAGAAATCAACTCAGAGCCTCATGCTCGCAGAGCACCAAGAAAAAATTGAAAAGTATCTGCGCAAAAATTTTCCAAAAGGAATCCCATCGTTTGGCGCCGATTCGCTGCGATTTACATTTGCATCGCTTGCGACATTCGCAAGAACTCTCAATTTTGATCTAAACCGTTGCGAAGGCTATCGTAACTTCTGTAACAAACTGTGGAACGCATCCCGATTCGTACTCATGAATACAGAGGGGGAAGACTGCGGATTAAACCCACACGGACCGGAGGTGTGTGCTTCAGGGGAGTACCTTGATTTCTCACCGGCGGATCGGTGGATATCAAATGAATTTGAACGAACACTCATTAAAGTTAATAAGGGCTTTGAAGACTATCGGTTCGATACGGCGGCCAGCGCTATTTATCAATTCGTATGGGACGAATTCTGCGACTGGTACCTGGAAATCGCAAAGATACAAATACAAACGGGTGATGCCGCACAAAAAAGAGCTACACGTAGAACGCTCATCAGAACCCTTGAAAAATCACTCCGGATGGCACACCCAATTATTCCGTTCATCACTGAGGAGTTGTGGCAAAAAGTCGCACCTGTAGCTGGGCTACCTGGAAAGAGCGTCATGGTGAGCCCTTACCCCAAAGCACATAAATCAATTGATGCTCAGGCTGATCAAGCAATTGAAACACTCAAAAATATCGTTACTTCCAGCCGTGCGCTAAAAGCTGAGTTGGGTATCGGCCCCTCCCAACGTTTACCCCTTTGGATTGCGGGTGACGAGGGGTTTCTTCAAAGATGGCAAGTGGTCATTCAGGTCCTTACAAAGTCTCGTGAGGTGCTATTAACCGGAGATCACTTACCTGACCAAGATAGTCCGAGAGTCAATATCGATGGCTACGCCCTAATGGTGCACGTAGAGATTGATCCTGTGCAAGAACGGCTCAAAATTCAGAGTGAACTAGAACGACTGACTGGAGAACTCGAACGAGATCAACAAAAACTCAAGAACAACAGCTTTGTGCAAAAAGCACCTGCTAAAGTAGTGCAGCAAGTGCGGGATCAAGTCGAACGAAACCAAATGAAGCTCAAACAATTGGAACAACAGCTCCATAAATTATAAGTTTTCGATCGAGTCTGTCGAATTAATCCCCAATCAATAACAAAAATCCTGCACAAAAAAAGAGGGGACGTTTCGTCCCCTCTTTCACAACACTAAAGTACTAATGAATCTAACTGATTAGTACATTAACTGCCAACCTAACATCAACTCTTCAGTCTCTGTTGAGCCACCGGTTGTTGCGTCAAAGTTCACTTCGGTCTCGCTCTCGCCATAACGCAAGAAGAAGTTAACTTGCGAGTTCATCGCGTGGTGGTAACCAATATCAAAACCAGTTTTACCAGACGCGTTAATCGCAGATGTTCCAGCGGCTAAGGTTGCATCTTGGTCACCCAAGCTTGATGATTGCGCCCAAAGGGTGCCGCCATTGATCGGCATGCCGACGAAGATTGATTGGCCTGAGACCTCAAAACCTGTAGATGCATCACCAAGGTTGGTAGTAGCAACAATACCTGATTGCTCGATGTCCCAAACTGCAGCCTTAACCATAACCATGCCCATGTCGTATGTAGCGCGGAAGCTTGTCATGGTTGACTCGGTTCCTGCAACAGGAGTGTCAGTATCAGCTTGTCCACCGTTGTTTGCGTAGTCATTGTAGCTTGCTTGACTAGCACCAACCGTTAACGGGCCTGATGAATAAGTCACACCAAGCTGTGTGCCGTCCTGGTCAGAACCTGCTGCGGCATTAGTACGTGGTCCCATGATGTAAACAGCACGGAATTGTAGACCGTTCATGTCGTTACTGGTATACCAAACTGACTCTGTATCACGACGGGTGAAGTTAAATGCAGTTTGGCCCATCTGGATGAATGAAATCGCATCACCAGTACGACCAAAGTCACCGAACGAAGGATCAAAGAGTAAGTCAGTTTCTGAGAAATGCTCGTTGGTACCTACTTGAACCTTACCGAAGTCACCTGAGAAACCAATATTCGCGTTACGAACGTTTACACCACCAGCGCCCGCTGTGTTTAAGTTACCAAAGGACAAGTATGCGTTTACGCCAATACCGTTATCTAATGTATCGGTCCATGTGAACATGAGGCGGTTACCACCAGCGTCCTGAACTTCATCATTATTAACTGTGCTATCTACGCCTGCTGTGGTTGTTGTGGTCTCACCCAATGTAATTCCGGTGGACCAATATACGTTTGTGCTTAATTCTGCTGCCATAACTGATGGGGCCGCGAAGGCGCCAGCAACTGCTGCAGCTATTAGTGCTTTTTTCATACCATCTCCTTAAATAACTGGTGTTTTTAAGAAGCAAAACGTTCGGTGCGGTTTACTTACAACACTTAAAGATGGTCCCAGTGACTTTATAACACTGTACGCACCCGTAACAGTAGGCATATCACGATACAATCCAGCGTTTGTTGCTTAAATACCACACCGGGTGGTGATTGGTTTTTTTTATCTGAAATTGGCAATAGAGACGACATGCATGTTGTCTCATTATCACACCTATAAAATTCTTTATCCTGTCTTATCAAACCTTGGACCAAAAAAAGAGGGGACGTTTCGTCCCCTCTTTCACAACACTAAAGTACTAATGAA
>OJFL01000693.1_pt1 | contig 15798 bp, 15 predicted proteins | sample 1594131 | NCBI WGS metagenome assembly OJFL01 (sample SAMN05416782, study PRJEB24817) | seawater metagenome | isolation source: Sea water | place: Canada:Atlantic | collected 2013-07 | reverse complement strand
GAGATTTCTGCCTGTCTCGTGGGCTCGGAGATGTGTATAAGAGACAGATATTGAGATGGCGATGTGGAACATGAATGAAACGGGACGTTTGAAGGTAGAGTACGCTTCCTTACAGGGTGTTGATTTAAGGTGTAACTCATCCTTGAATACTTGGCCAGTATCACTGTCCTCTGAGGATACGAAAAAGCGATTAATAGGTATGATTAATGATATTGATCCCAATCATCAATTCCGTTTGTGCTTACGTTGCAAATATTCAAACCGATGGGATAGTGGTTATTTGAATTGCACTAAAAAGTCGAAGCAAGTGCCATACACTGAGGCACGACAATGCGCCGAATACGAGAATAGTTGATGAGCAAGCGTCTAACGTGGGAACAGAAAGCTGTCGTTCAACATTCTGAAGGTAATGCTCTGGTTAAAGCAGTGCCGGGTAGCGGCAAAACAACAACATTGGTTAAGCGCATTGAGCGATTAGTAAAATCAGGGCTTGCTGAAAACTCTATATTGATCTTAATGTACAACAAATCTGCACGAGAAAGCTTTGAAAACAAATTACAGATAGCTCTGAGGTCCCATTCAACTCCAAGAGTTCAGACATTCCACAGCTTAGCACTGCGTATTGTTAAATCAGCAGAGCGCATGCAGCTAACGAATAGGAGAACGCTGCTCCCACCGGAAGACCGCCGATATGAACAAGTGGTAAAGCAGGCTTACCGAGCAGGTTTTAACCATGAAGAAAGCTTTGTTCCTCAAGAAGATATTGAAGACTTTGAATTATTTGTTCAACGATGCCGGGCTGAAGGTATTACACCGAGTGATGTATCTGCAGACCCAATACTGAGCGAAGAAAAGCCAGAACACCTAAGAGCGTATCGTCGATACTGCGAGCTATTAGACGAGCTACACTTACGAACATTTGATGATTGCTTAATTGAGGCCGTTTTTTTGCTAAGAAAGCACCCTTCATTGTTGACTGGCTTTAAGCATATTATTGTTGATGAATATCAAGACGTTAACTTTATCCAAAATGAGCTGATAAAAGCTATTGCTAGACCGAACTCGTCTGTGATGGCAGTAGGCGATATTAACCAGTGTATTTACGAATGGCGAGGCGCTCGGCCTGATTTTATCGATGGCCTTTTTGAGCAATATTTTACCAACACCAAAGTGTTTCACCTGTCATGTACATTCAGATTTGGGCATAAGGTATCTTTGATGGCAAACTCAGTAATTCGGCGCAATAGTACAAAGCTCAGCAACCTGTGCATTAGTCACCCCACGACGCCTCATTCTGAGGTCAATTTGTATTTTGAAGATAATATTTACAATGTGTTTAATAACTTGCACACAAGCACCCAGACACAGGCTATTCTAGCCCGAACGAAAGCAAGCCTCGCAGAGGCTGAAATTGCATTACGCATGAACCAATTACCTTATCGTTACCTAAATGGGAATTCATCGATACATACTCGTGCCGAGATCGGAATGCTGGTGGTTGGTATGTTGATTTGTATTCACGGTGATTTACATCTTTTGGAAAAAATGCCACAAAGGCAGTCAATTATTTACGGGTTTTTGAGGCAAGCGGGATTCAAATGGAAGAAGGGACAACTTAATGAAGCACGTGAAGAAATTGGCCGCCCTGGATCTGATATATGGGCAGTCTTGGAAAATATTTTAGGGAAAGCCCAATATCAATATGAACTGCTTGTACGTTTTAAAGCTGTCTGCAATAAGTTTGATGAGAATGCTCCGGCTATTGATGTGTTTACGGCTTTAAAGGGCGCAGGATTGATGAGAGGTGTTGGCACAGGCGGCGTGTCTCGCAGTGGGTCGAATGATCAGAAGCGTGGTACGTTCAGAATGGAACAGTTGCTTGCGTCGAGTAACGTCACTGCGCTTGAGTTTTTACGACTTATTTTGGCTCCCCCGCAGCGTAGTGATGGTTCTGATATTGTTCTTTCTACTCTTCATGCCTGTAAAGGACTTGAGTGGGATAACGTGATATTGATAGGTCTTTATGAAGATGACTATCCTGGCAATAACCAAAGCGAAAGTCAAAATCCATCGGTACTCCCTGAACTCGAAGAGGACCGCCGCTTGTTTTATGTTGGGGTGACTCGGGCAAAACAAACCATTAGCTTGGTTGTACCGGAAGATGATGGGTTACGAAAGTGGCTCAGTAACGCATGGGATGCGACCCCGAAGAAAACGCCTATAGCGACGCGCTTTGTGTTTGAAACAGGTTTTACAGCTTGCAAACAAACTGGTGATGCGATTTACAATAACTCAGTAAAATCCCGAGAGACTGGATTCAGTAAATTACATCAATCGTATATAAAGGATTTTAAGCGTCTGAAAGTTTGATGAAATAGTCTTCACGTAACGTTAAGGACTCATTTGACTTCTGTTGAGTTGACTGAACAAAATTGCTTATTCCATATCGTTTTATATTTAAGATATATAATGATAAATTAAAGGCGAAAAGGTTTGTAAAGTGATGGATAAGTGGCACTACCCACGACACAAATTGTGCAACTATATTTTGCAAGGTATGCAACAAGGGCTTCTCGAGAGGGTTACCTTTTTTGCACCTCGCAAGCGTGGCAAAACATAATTTATCACGCGTGACGTTATTCCTGCCTGCGACAAGATTGACGTATTACCGATATACATCTACTTCTGGTCAAACAAAGACTCACCCCAGAATGCCTTTATTGATGCTGTCACAACCACGCTTGAATCACGACGGAATATCTTTTCGAAGCTGCTGGCAAAGCTTAAGTTTACGACAACACTTTCATCTTCCGGTGTTAACGTTAAGGCTGAACCCGACAACCTGAATGCACAGCGCCCTACCCTGCATTCGGTTTTTGATGCGCTTAATACTCATGATACGCCAGTTCTGTTATTGCTTGATGAGGTTCAGCATCTCGCTACCTCTGCTGACTATGCGAGCTTTACTGCAGCCCTGCGAAGCTTCATGACTGCGCGAAGTGATAACAAGATGAAAGCTATTTTCACCGGCTCATCACAGGAAGGGCTTAATAAGCTATTTAAAAACACCAAAGCCCCCTTTTATGATGCAAGCCAGACTATCCCTTTTCTGCAACTGGACAGAGGTTTCGTCATTCACCAGCTGGGGGTGTTAAATCTGTCACCGGTGGTCGTGAACTCGATGAGGAGCTAGCTTACTCAATTTTTACGCAGCAACAGTTTCATCCAGCGCGGTTCTCTGAAGTGCTTAAATTCATGGCGCTTGAAGGGATTTATGATATCCAAGTCGGTTTTGACGAGCATGACCAACGCTACCTGTTAAATGAGCGCAGTTTATTTGCTAAATCAGTTGAACAACTCAATCCCCTTGATAAAGTGCTACTTAAATTATTTGCTAAGGACTGGAGCAAAGGGCTTTACACGGATGAAACGAAAAGTGTGCTTGAATCTGAATTAGGCAAACGCCCCAGTAATCCACTTATTGGCGCAGCACTGACGCGTTTGACTGAACAGGACCTTATTTATAACGAATCTCGGGGAGTCTGGCTGGTGGCTGACCCTTCACTTAAATCATTTATGTCGGAAAAGTAGCAGGACTCCTTTTCATCAGTATCATTGAACAAAACACATCGACGAAGTAGTCTTCGTCAGTTAAAAACAAAAGGAAAAGATTTATACCATGAGTACCTCCATGCAAATCAATCAGGACGATATCAACAAAGCCGTATGGGCGGCTTGCGACACGTTCCGCGGCGTTATTAGTGCTGATACCTATAAAGACTTCATTCTTACCATGCTGTTCTTAAAGTATATCTCGGACGTGTATAAGGATGACTATAACCGTTTGGTACAGCAATACGGGGATAATCCTGAACTCATTCATGCAATGATGTCGAAGCAGCGCTTTGTGTTACCTGAAGGCGCAAGTTTTTGGGATTTGTACGAAAAACGCTATGAGCCCGGCAACGGCGAGCGTATCGACAAAGCGTTACATGCCATTGAAGAAGCTAACGGCAGTAAGCTTAAAAACGTCTTCCAAGACATCAGTTTCAATACGGACCGCTTAGGCCAAGAAAAACAAAAAAATGACTTACTACGTCATCTACTCGAAGATTTTGGTAAGGACATATTAAACCTAAGCACAGAGCGCGTAGGCAGCCTTGATATCATCGGTAATGCCTATGAATATCTTATCAAACACTTTGCCGCTGGCAGTGGCGCCACCGCTGGCGAATACTATACGCCCCCTGAGGTCTCGACGCTCCTTGCAACTGTGTTAGAGCCCGTTGAAGGCGATGATATTTGCGACCCTTGCACAGGGAGTGGTTCATTGCTCTTAAAATGTGGCGCTATGGTGCGCAAAAACTCAGGCTCCAAGAAGTACGCATTGTACGGACAAGAAGCCATTGGCTCTACATGGGCACTGGCTAAAATGAACATGTTTCTTCACGGTGAAGATAACCACAAAATCGAATGGGGCGATACTATACGTAACCCACTGCTATTAGATAAAGACGGCAAGGGCTTACTGCACTTTGATGTGGTCACCGCTAATCCTCCGTTTTCTTTAGATAAGTGGGGCCATGATGATGCCAGCAATGACCCGTTTGGGCGCTTCCGCAGAGGCGTTCCACCAAAGACTAAAGGTGACTACGCGTTTATCACTCACATGGTTGAAACGCTCAAGCCTGAAACGGGCAGAATGGCGGTAGTTGTCCCGCACGGCGTGTTATTTAGAGCATCAAGTGAAGGCAAAATTCGTCAACAACTGATTGAAGAAAATCTACTAGATACCGTGATTGGCCTGCCAGAAAAACTGTTCTTTGGCACGGGTATCCCAGCCGCCATATTGGTCTTCAAAAAGCACAAAACAGACAAAAACGTATTGTTCATTGATGCAAGCCGTGAGTTTAAGTCAGGCAAAAACCAAAACCAGCTAACAGAAGATAACATTCAAAAAGTAATTGATACCTACAAAGCGCGTGAAAACGTTGATAAGTATGCCTACCTTGCCAGCTTTGACGAAATAAAAGAGAACGACTTCAACCTAAACATTCCTCGTTACGTTGATACCTTTGAAGAAGAAGCGGAGATTGATTTAGTGGCAGTACGCACTGAACGTATTCAGCTAAAAAATGAGCTGCAAAACCTTGAAGCAGAAATGGAAGGTTACTTGAAGGAGTTGGGTTATGGTGTCTAATGGATGGGAACACGTTCGCTTAAATGAGCTGTGCTTGACTGTAACAAGCGGGTCCCGTGATTGGGCAAAGTACTACGCTGAGCAAGGTAGCAAGTTTATTCGAATGACCAATCTTCAACGAGACAATATTTATTTGAATTTGTCTGACTTAAAGTTTGTTGATATACAAAGTAATTCCTCAGACGGAAAAAGGACATCGCTGAGGGCTGGTGATATTCTTATGTCTATCACAGCAGAGCTTGGAAAAATTGGTTGGGTTCATGAAGGCTTGGGTGAAGCATTTATAAATCAACACACTGCCTTAATTCGATTGAATGAGAAAAAGTCGGACAGTAAATATATTGCCTACCTCTTATCATCGAAAGAAATGAATCATAAGATTAATCGGTTAAATGATTCTGGTGCGAAAGCTGGGCTTAATTTACCGACTATAAAATCTATTCCAATCGATATACCCCCACTCCCTGAACAACGCAAAATCGCCAAAATCCTATCCACGTGGGATAAAGCGATTAGCACCACCGAGCGCCTTATCGACAACAGCAAACAGCAGAAAAAAGCCCTCATGCAACAACTGCTCACTGGTAAAAAACGCCTGCTTGATGATTCAGGTAAACCGTTTGAAGGTGGGTGGGAAGATCTTTACCTTCACGATGTTGCAAAAATAATAGTTAGTCCTGTTGATAAGAAGATTGTAGAAGGTGAAATTCCAGTTGAGCTGTGCAATTACACTGACGTTTACTACAACACTAGAATTACAAACTCAATTGAGTTTATGAAGGCTACCGCTAAAAAGTCTGAGATAGATAAATACACATTACAAGTTAACGATGTCATCATAACTAAAGACTCCGAAACTCCGGGAGACATAGCAGTACCAGCTCTAGTAAGTGAAGACTTACGTGGTACTGTTTGTGGATATCATTTAGCAATTGTCCGTCCAAACAGTCAATTAGTCGAGGGAGCGTACCTCAATTACTTATTTTCGATGCAAAAAACACGATACTATTTCTTTACTTTAGCTACAGGAGCAACACGATTCGGTTTATCTATTGGTGCAATAAATAAAGCTCACTTCACACTCCCACCATTAGAGGAGCAACAAAAAATAGCTGCCGTACTAACTAATGCCGACAAAGAAATCGAACTATTAGAGCAACAGCTAGCCGACTTGAAGCAAGAGAAAAAAGCCTTGATGCAGCAATTGTTAACCGGCAAGTGCAGAGTCAAAGTGGATGATGAGGCGGTCGCACAATGACACAAAAGCGACCTCGCACTATTCAAATCTTTTTGCCGACGGGCGACCCTGCCGGCATTCGTATTGCGGAACAAACTACTTCGATTATCCGCGTGATTGAAGTGCCTAGAAGCGATATCGCTGAATTTGTCAAAATGCCCGAGGCGAAACAAGTTGGGTTGTATTTCTTAGTGTCTGGTGACAGTAAAGATGAGTTATACATTGGGCAATCGGGTGATGTGGGCGCGAGGCTCACTCAACATCACAAAGATGAGAAGAAAGACTGGGAACGTGCGTTGGTGCTGGTGTCACTGACCAATAACCTTACCCAAACCCACGTGTTGTATTTGGAATCGTTGTCGATTGAAAAGGCTCGTCAGTGCCAGCGTTATGAGTTGTTAAATGGCAATGGCGGCCAAAAGCCCCACACGCCTATTCCGCTCAAAGCCGACTGTGATGAAATCCATGAGATTGGCAGTTTATTGTTAGCGACATTGGGCTATCCACTGTTTGAGCCGCTGACTGACCAATCGCCTACACAAGCTGAACAGGTGTTTGTATGCAACCGTGCATCGGTTAACGCGAAGGGTATTTTTACCAATGAGGGCATGGTGGTGTTAAAAGGCTCGACGGCGCCTTATGAAACCAAGCGCAAAACCGATAAACGCATGGTAGAAATTCGTGATGGCTTATTGAAAAAAGGCGTTATCTCACTGTCAGGCAGTCACATTGTGTTTGAGCGTGATTACTTGTTTAAAACGCCCAGTGGCGCATCCGGCTTTCTGTTACTTGGCTCCTCAAACGGCTGGGTTGACTGGAAAACAGAACATGGCGTGACGCTGCATGAGCATGAGGGTAGAACACTTTCCTTGGCTGAGCGTTAAAACTAGGCGCAAGCAAGTGGAGGTTACTTCAGTAAATCTTCGTCGGTAATGTACTCGCCTTCATAGCAAGGACTTGGTATCTTTAGGCGTAAATCATCATGCGCCCTGACGTGCGAGCAAATGGAGAAAAAACGTAATGGAAGACAACCGCAGAATGGCAGCCAACTTCAACGAAGAATTTAGCGCAAAACTTCCCGCACTCACGTTGCTGACCAATTTGGGCTATACCTTCATTCCTCCTGCTGAATGCGAGACGCTCAGAGGCAACTTAACGGGGGATGTCAACAAAAGTACCCAGCAAGTCATTCTCCTTCCCATCTTGCGGCAGTTTTTAGCAAAGCAGGCTTTTTCTTTTCAGGGTAAAACGTACCCGTTGTCTGAAGCGGCTATCGATAAAGTCATTCATCAACTTAGCCCTGCGATGAACTTAGGGCTACTGACGGCTAATGAAAGCATCTATGACGCCCTCATGTACGGGGTGAGTGTCACCGAGTTTATCGACGGTAAAAAAGCCTCGCCCACAGTAAAGCTCATTGATTGGAATACACTCACAGAGAACGCATTTCACTTTACGGAAGAGTATGTGGTGCAAACCGCTCCTGCTACTGGGCGACGCATTCCCGATATCGTATGCTTTGTCAATGGTTTGCCGCTCGCGGTGATTGAAGCAAAACGCCCTAATGATGCAAAGACAGGAAAGCTCACCACTTCAGCGGGTATTTCCCAGCATTTGCGTAATCAGGGGCACGATGAAATTCCGCATTTATTCGCGTACAGCCAATTGCTGCTCTCCATTAATGGGTATGACGGCTTGTATGGCACTACTGGGACGAAAGAAAAGTTCTGGGCAAAGTGGAAAGAGGAGCTGATTACGGAAGCTGAGTTTAGCGCCCTAATCAATAAGCCGCTATCTCAAGAAAAACTCGATTTACTGTTTAATCATCGCCCTGCGAATGTAAAAGCTGAATTCTTGTCACTATTGAATGCAGGTGAGCTCTCGGTAACAGACCAAGACCGGTTGCTTATCAGCCTATTACGGCCGGACCGTCTGCTTGAAATGAGTCGTCTGTTTACGCTTTTTGATAAAAAAGCCGGGAAGATTGTGGCGCGGTACCAACAAGTCTTTGGTATTAAAGCACTGATAGAGCGTATCAGTTCGTTTGATAAGTCCGGCTCTCGTGAAGGCGGTGTGATTTGGCATACCACGGGCAGTGGTAAGTCATTCACCATGGTGTTTTTATCTAAAGCGCTGATATGGCTTGAAGCCCTCGCGCAGTGTCGCGTAATCATTGTGACGGACCGCGTGGATTTAGAAGACCAATTGAGTCGCACCTTTGCTTCTGGTGGCGTGTTAACTGACAGGGATAAAAAAGATGCCATGGCCACATCGGGCAAACGACTTGCCCAGCAAATCGGTCAAGGTAACGAACGCGTTATATTCTCCATTATCAATAAATTTGGCTCTGCCATTAAACACGAAGAATGCTTCAACGATAGCCCAAACATTCTTGTACTGGTTGATGAAGGTCACCGAAGTCAAAACGGTGAAAACAATATCCGCATGCAGCAAACTCTACCTAATGCCGCGTTTGTTGCCTTCACCGGCACCCCGTTACTGAAGGACGATAAAACAGAGAATAAATTTGGTAAAATCATTCACTCTTACACCATGCAGCAAGCGGTAGAGGATAAAACCGTCACGCCCTTGTTGTATGAAGAGCGCATTCCTGAATTAGCCGTGCAGGATAAGGCCATTGATGCCTGGTTTGAGCGAAGCACCAAAACGCTAACCGACAAGCAAAAAGCCGATTTAAAGAAGAAGTTTTCTCAAAAAGGACAGGTGTACCAAACCGAAGACCGCATTCGCCTGATTGCCTATGACATCTCGGAACACTTTCAGAACTTCAAATACAAAGGGTTGAAAGGACAGCTTGCCTGCGACTCTAAAGCCTCAGCTATTCGCTACAAGAAAGCCTTGGATAAAGAAGGCAAAGTGACCTCTGTTGTCGCCATGTCACCACCGGATACCCGCGAAGGTCATGAAGCGGTTGACCAAGAAAGCAAAGATATTGTTCAAAACTGGTGGAAGGACAATATCGGTAAGATGGATGAAAAAGCGTACACCAAAGCCATCATAGAGGATTACAGTCACGTAGACGGCCCAGACATCATGATTGTGGTAGATAAGCTGCTGACGGGCTTTGACGAGCCTAAAAACACGGTGCTGTATATCGATAAGCCCTTAAAAGAGCACAACCTCATCCAAGCCATTGCGCGAGTGAACCGTCTGTATCAAGACAAAGACTTTGGCTACCTCATTGATTACCGAGGCATCCTCAAAGAATTGGATACGACCATTGAAAAGTATCAAGACCTTGCAGAGCGTACCCAAAGCGGCTTTGACATTGAAGATATCCAAGGGCTCTATAGCTCAATGGACACAGAGTATAAAAAGCTCCCCACATTACACAGCGACGTCTGGGCGATATTTGATGGTGTCAAAAACAAACAACAGCCTGCTGCACTGAGTCAGGCATTGTCACCCAAGATTGAAGATATGGATGGCCAACTTACCGATACCAACTTAAAAAAACGTCAGGACTTCTATGCCGCACTCACCGCGTTCTCCAACTGTATGAAGGTCGCGCTACAATCGACGTCATACTTTGACGATAAGTCGTTTGATAAGACCCGTGACCTGTACAAGCGCGATTTGAAAGCGTTTGTCGAGATACGTCAAAAGGTCAAAGAACTCTCAGAAGAAACAGTCAACTATGATGCATACGCCGAAGACATCAGGCAGTTGCTTGATAGGCATATCTCAGGCGTCGATATTGTAGAATCAGATGGTGTATATCTTATTGGAGAGATGGGTAAGACCCGCGAACCCGAAAAGATGTCCGATGATGAAGCGCGAAATCAGACGGATAAAATCACCGGGCGTGTCACAAAGATGATCCAAGATGACCTCGCTGACGACCCGTATGCACAGGCCCATTTCTCAAAATTGTTAAAACAAGCCATCGAGGATGCGCGAGCGATGTTTGACTCGCCCGTCAAACAATACCTGATGTTTGCTGAGCTAGAAAACGATGTAGCACAACGCAAGGTCGCTGACATTCCAGACCGGTTTGTAGATGAAACCGGAAAACGTAATCGCCATGCACAGGCGTACTACGGTCTCTTTGCCCATGTCTTAGGCGATACACTTAATGACAAACCACACCTGGATGAAGACACCCGTGTTACGCTAGCCTTCGATATTGATGGCATTGTTAAAGACGCAGTGGCAGAGTTTTCCATTACGCCATCAGAGATTGAAAAGGCAATATATAATAAGGCACTGCCGCTACTTTTTAACGAGGTGGAGCTAGATAATGCAAATAAGATGATTGAGGAAATAATACGCATAACACGTACTGGGTTATCAAAAGAGTGATACCGTGACACAAAAACACCGCGCTGCCCGTATTGGCAGCAATAACAGTGAATCTGCTGTATTGCACTATGGTGATGAGCGTATTGAGTATGACATCATCAGGCGCAAAACACCGTCGGACTCTGCGTCACCACGCAGAAAGGTCACCTTAAAAGTGCACCCAGACCTTCGGGTTGTTGCGACTGCACCCCATGACGCGTCAAATGATGATATTCATCAGATTGTGACAAAACGTGCCCGTTGGATTTGGGATAATCTGCAGCAGTTTGCCGAACAGCAGTCCATGGTGTTGCCAAGGCAATATGTCAGTGGTGAAACTCAGTTCTACCTTGGGCGTCGCTATGTGCTGAAAGTGAGCCCCAGTGAAACGCAGCGTTCGGATATTAAGCTCTATCGAGGTAAGCTTCATGTGACGGTTAGCGCTGCATTGTATGACGCAGAATTGTCACGACAAACTAAGGTCAAGGGGTTGCTGAAACGCTGGTACGCCGAGAAGTCTCAACAGGTGTTGTCTGAGCGTATTGCGCAAATGGTGACAAAAACACCGTGGGTAAAAGAAACGCCGTCATTTCGAATCATGGAAATGAAAAAACAATGGGGCAGCTGCTCGGCGAGTGGCAGTTTGTTGTTTAATCCGCACCTTATCAAAGCCCCTAAAGAGAGCATTGACTATGTTGTTTTGCATGAGCTGTGTCACATTGCTGAACACAACCATAGTGAGAAGTTTTGGCGTTTGCTGACACAGGTTATGCCTAATTGGAAACAAGTCAAAAGTCAGTTGGATGGAATGGCGGAACTGTATCTGAATGATTAATTACCTTAGGGTATTCCCAGCTCAACGTGTTTTCTGTTCTACCGCAGCGTTTACACCATTAATACGACCTTCACCATAATATCTGCCACCGACAGTAAAATTAGTAACTAAGGAAACTATGCAAGATTTTAGTAAGTTTAAAAAATCCTTGGAGATGATCGAGCATTACGTTTATGCGTTGTGTGAAATTGATGATGAAAGACGCATTCCTTTTTATATTGGAAAAGGTATAAATGACCGTTGCCTTAAGCATCTTAAAGAAAAAGGTAATTCACCTAAGCAAGAAACTATAGAAAAGTTGATGGCTAAAAATCGTTTAGGTATCGATATTCTCCGCCACGGGATTAAAACAGATAAAACCGCAAAACTTATTGAATCAACTTGTATTGATTTACTAGGTATCGGTGAGTTATCAAATAAAGTCAGAGGCAGTGGCTCTGAAATGGGCCGGGCTACGATTGAAGAAATACATAACTTACAGTCCGGTGAGCTAGTTGAAATCTCTGAAGAGCATCAAGGGCTCGCATTCTTACTTAATTCAACATACAAATCAGGGATGACAGAGATTGAGTTGTTTGAAGCAACTCGTGGTGTATGGAGAAATGTACCAAGAGATGAGTCAATAAAATACGCTTACGCCACGTATGGTGGTTTAATAAAAGAAGTCTATCAGATTCATTCATGGGTAAATGCCGGAACACAACAATACTTTACACGTTCATTTGAACATCGGGATATCAGTAAGCGTTGGGAGTTCGTGGGTAAAAAAGCCCCCCAAGATATAAGAGCAGCGTATATTGGCAAAGTCATCAAAAAAGAACGTAGTTTTGGTAACCCTTTTATCAGAGTGGGCAAATAAAGAATAATGACGTGATGGTGGGTGTTATTGCTAAGTACGAAAGGCAGCTTTTTTCTACCTTTACTTGGTGTCAGCACCTGATTTTAGGTATATCACTCCATCGTGTGGTAGCACGTTTGGTCAAAAACTGCCGCTTCATATCATGTTTTTTATCAAAGCCTTTTGAGGCAACCTGAAGCGTACTTTTCCCGTATCGGTCATTGACGGCGTCAAGTATGTTCATGAGTTTTGGGTTGTCTTTATTGACGCTAAAAAGATCGGCTTGATAATGAGTTGCTGAGATAATATCCACTATCCCGACTCCGCAGCGATAAAAGCACACGCCTGGCTTGAACACTCTATCGATGATTTCGGTTAATACGTTCGTCACGACACGTGTGTCCATGGTGGGGACCGGAAACTGATGATAAACCGACTTGCGGTAATAGGCAGTATCATCATGGGGTGAGTTAGAGGCAAAGACCGTGATTGCTTTGGTTAAACTTTTTTGTCTACGGAGCTTTCGCATCGCGCTTTCACAATGGCCCACTAATGCTTTGTGTAGCTCTGTTTTGTCCGTGACGCGAGAGCCAAAGGTGCGCGTGCTGTAAATTTGCTGTTTATCGGGCCTAACATCATCCCACTGTATTCTGATCTCCCCGTTTAGTTCTCTTACTGTGTTTTCAACTAAAATGGAAAACTGTTTTCTAATACGTGCCGGTGATTGTTGTGATAGCTGGTGGGCGTTATGAATACCCAGTACCGCGAGCTTTTTCCCTAGCCGATTACCTATCCCCCACACGTCAGTGACATCCATCTGCTTTAGAATATCGATACGAGATTGCTCATTATCAATAACCGCGACGCCGTTATAGCCGGGCAAGCGTTTTGCCGCATGACTGGCCGCTTTCGCTAACGTGGGTGTTATTCCGCCTCCAGCGCCCACAGGAAGCCTGACCTCTTTCCATACAGTGCGTCTAATATCGCGACCTAAGGCTGTCCAGCTATCATGGTTTAGTTTGGTATCAAAACGGGCAAAGAGCTCATCAATAGAATAAATGTAAATGTCATCCGCGAACTGACTAATGGTGTCCATCATTTTGGTGCTCAGGGAATGATAGAGCTCATAGTTACTGCTGGTTACTACAACGCCATATTTTTTGACGATGTCTTTCACCTGAAAATACGGGACGAATTTTTTTATACCTAATCGTTTAGCAATCGGACAGACAGCCACAATTGCGCCGTCATTATTTGAGAGCGTAATAACGGGTCTCTTTCGTAAGTCAGGCCGCATGACTTTTTCGGCCGAACAATAAAAGGCAGTCGCATCAATGAGAAAGTACATCAGGCGCCTATTTTCTTATTCAGTGGTGTGTGAATTCTGACTGAACGTGTCACAACCCCTTCAAGTGAGAAGTCGTCTCCTTCTTGAATAAAATAGGGCGTAGCGTCAACCTGTGACGATAGTAATGCACGCCGATGGATATCAAGGCGCTTACAGCAAAACACACCGTTTAATACCGCCACAATAATAGACAGGTGCTTCACGGGCTCGGCTCTTGAGATGATTAAGACATCACCATCAAAAATACCATCCAGCTCCATTGAGGTACCTTGAGCTACACCAACCCATGTTGCTGAAGGTTTGTCGATGAGCAAATCATCTAAGCTCAACTCCATTTCGATATATTCCGCGGCTGGGCTCTCAAAACCAACCAGCCCAGCCTGTGCTTTAATCGGGATAACTTTCATTAAAAACTGCTTAACTGTACAAATATACAGTTATTGTATTTTCATGTACCCGTAGCGGTCAAATTACATTTGGGAATTGCGTGGTAAGAAGGGAGGTGACCATTAAAAACTTGATTTGATAAATAGGTTAGTGTCATATTGAAAAGCTAATACATTATAAGCATCTGCTTATGTAACAACCACGATAAAGGACTATACATGAATTCAATTGATACGGAACATCCAGCCACGTCGCACGAATATGCAGGATTTGGCGTCAGGTTTTTCGCAACTATTATTGATGCCCTCATCTTAATGCTCATCACCTACCCTCTGTTGTACCTGATATACGGTACCTATTATTCACAATCAGATGAAATTTTTATGGGATTCGCTGATTTCTTATTGAGCTGCGCACTCCCATTTGTTGGCACGATTGCGTTTTGGATGTATAAGTCCGCCACTCCTGGGAAATTGTCGCTCAAATTGACTGTTGTCGATGCCAAGACAGGGGGTAAACTGACACTACAGCAATCCATCATCCGTTATATTGGGTACATCATTTCCGCACTGCCACTGTTTTTGGGCTACTTATGGGTGGCTTTTGACCCGAAGAAGCAAGCATTGCATGACAAGCTTGCCGGTTCCGTGGTTATTCGCCCAAAAGACAGCGGTGTGAGCGAGGTTATTTTCTCAAGTGAAAATATATAATTAAAGACTCTGTGTAGCGCTGTCTTCTTGCCAAGAAGCGCTACATAAGCAACGGCCTCTATAGGTAGAGAAAAGGCAATGAAAGACCAATCTTCCTCACTACACCCCATTGCAACAATCAGTGCACACCTAGGCGCACTGCTATGTGCTTTTTTCGGGCTGACTCAGATGATCAGTGCATTTGCATCATGGCCTGATGCAATGGCAGTATTGCTAGAGTTTGCCAAAGGCGCGTTAATCATTTATCTAGCATGGTGCTTTTGGTTCGCTGCGAAGTTTAATATCAACCCATTTACACAACGCCCTTTTAGCATCAAAAATACCACTTCTAAGCGACACCCCATTGTTTGAGCTTTTCATGGCCCAATACAACGACATATTCGTTGTACCCATCTATGCAAATATCGCTGCGGCTGCTTAATGAACGTTTAAGAGAGTTTATGCTGGCATCAAAGAACGGGGTGCCAGGACGCGCATTAGGAAATAGCGTCATTAACGCAGGTAAATATGCAGTGGGCACTTTTTCTCACCGAGCAGGTAAACTACCTTATCGACTAATGAGTTGTAACGTGTAAGCGCGAGTTGGTCTTTTTGTGACAATGATAAGGCTAAATCACCTGCTTCAATCGCCTGTTCGGCTTCCGTCATCGCTGATAGTAACGCTGACCACGTACCAAACTCCTCAAACAGTGATAGGGTCAGTATAGGCCACACACTATCGGCAAAGATTGATAGCGCCCCAGTGTGCCGGTTAATGGCAACAAATCGCAGTGCGTTTTCATGAACGGGGAACGGTAAAAATCCACCGTACTCAATCTTGTCAATGACGCCTTCAGGAACAATAGTGTCAGAGCGGGTGGCAGATACTTTGCCGATGAGTAAACTCACCGTTCCTAATTATATGGAAAAATATTCCATAGCTGGCTAAGCCAGCACTTCGC
>OJFL01000690.1_pt1 | contig 15838 bp, 13 predicted proteins | sample 1594131 | NCBI WGS metagenome assembly OJFL01 (sample SAMN05416782, study PRJEB24817) | seawater metagenome | isolation source: Sea water | place: Canada:Atlantic | collected 2013-07 | reverse complement strand
CGAGATTTCTGCCTGTCTCGTGGGCTCGGAGATGTGTATAAGAGACAGGCTTTGGTTAGTCTACAAAAAGGGGTCAGCTTTTATCGTTATCACGTCCCTCTTTGGCAATATAGCCGTAGGCTGCATTGCTTCGATCACCACCCATGGCATGGTATTCAGCCTTCATTTGGGCAATCTTGTCGTTGTCAAATGCCTTGGCATCAGCCGCGATCTTTTGTGCATCCAAATTGTAAAGCTTGGCTGAATTTTCGCCAAAGATTTTGTTTTTCACAGCGCCTTGGCCATCACCAAGTGGGATCTTCCAACCCTGCTTTTTCATCATGTCTTCTGGTATTTCAATGCGACGTAGGGCCTCGATTTGCCACTGTGGCGAGCCATACCAGACCGAGTCAGTACCCCAAACCACACGGTCAGGCCCCATCTCGTTGACCAACTGACCAAGAAAGGCCGCGCAGAAGCGTGGGTTTGTGACAGCCGTACTAGCAAAAACTGAGCCAAGTTCTGCGTAGACATTATTGACACCATATTTCTCTGGAATACGTGCCAAATCGGTAGACCATTGGATATAGCCGTCTTTTTCAAACTGGGCCATTTCAACATCCGGCTTTTCGGCTAACCAAGGACGCAGTGCAGAGTGGTAGATGACGAAGTTCATCCCAGGCCAATCTTTAGCAGCCTGCCCTAGGTCGTTAACAGTGGCGCTTTCCCAGGTGCCGGCAAACGCTTTTTCGTAATCCAAAGGCATGAGGCCTTTATGGATACAAATTGTATTGATGCCCGACTTGATGGCTTTCTCATAGAACGGATACATGAGCTTTTCATCGTCAAGGCGCCAAGCGTACTTAGAGGGGCCAAAGGGATCGCCGATAGTGTAGGACTTCCAAGACACAGGCTTTAACTCCTCGATGGCGCGGTCAACTTCATCCATCCAGTTGGGGTACTTGGGCGTAATGACCGAATGACCCAACATACGCACACTACCTGCCATTTTATTCACCGCTCGGCAAGCATTTTGGATCGCATCGTTGGACAAAAGCCACCAGTTAGGATCGTCGAATGGAGCACCAGACAACAGCGCAATCGTAGTGTCACTATCAAGGAAAATCTCTTTAAGGTAGTTGTCCATTTTATAGCGGGACAAATTAGTCGGTACACTGTTGATATTGGGATTAACACCGGCACCCTCAGCCCATTTGGTCAGACCCAGCAGGCCTTCCTCTTTGAAATCGTCCCGGATAAAATGGGTTTGGTCATCAAAAATAAATTGACCCTTATAAGTGGCGCGGCGATCGCCTGCCGCGTCCGGATTGAGTTCGGCCGCATTCACATCAAACAGGTTGCCGTGAATCTGATTCATGGCCAAGAAAGCAGCTGCCATGCCGGAACTTGATGCCAAAAATTTTCGACGCGAAGTGTTGTGAAGCTTGGCTTGTTGATCAGCAGTTTCCTTGATCAGCGACTCCACTTGCTTTTGCTTGGCCGTTTGCGGCAAGGGATTGTATTCACCGTTGGATACAATTTGCGTAGGTACGGGCGAACGAAACGCTGCTTCGTCAGCAGGCAAACATTCTTCCATCTCCCGTTCTGTCATCGATACACCAAAGGGTCGTTGCTTTTCAGTCATAATGCTGGTTCTCCCCAAAATTAATATTTATAATTTTTACTTGAGCGCATATTTACTTAACTGCATACCAATGGGTACTACTGTCATTAAGTCAACCAATCCCAAAGGCATTGTTACTATATTGACGTCATCATGCTTAATTTGTAGGTTAAACTCTATTCCCACATTAAAAAATTAACATACCGGAATCTAGTAGTAAAGGTTAACTTACACGCTTAAGTCGCGATGAAAGCAAACCATTAAACTAAAAATTTTTCTCGCTGATCAAGCGAAAAGTAACTAGCCAGATGTAGATCAATCCGCTCTATTATTAGTAATTTCTGTTGTCAAAGCGTTGTATGCACTGGTGTACCTCGTGTACCAGCTCTAACACTTAAACCTTTTTAAACTTATTTTTCCCGCGGTTTATTGTTACAGGCTGACGGTACGTTAACCAGGGGTTTTGATCATATCGGCGACGCCCATCCATTTAGGCAGTCAAAATGTCGGTTATGTGGCAATCGGCTTACTCCCTCCAGAGGCATAGACTGTTCTGAGGTTCTCACCTTTTTATATTTTTCTAAATAGGAGGACTAGAAGTATTTCTGATGAGACCTAAGCACCCCGGGGGAGGGTCTACACAGGGTTACGTTATCTATAGGTAGCTTGGGAGATAGAAAAAAGGCGTCAATTAAGACGCCTTTAAAAGACCGATTAAAGCGTATCCGAAATACGATTCACAAAACCGCTACCAGAGCCAAGGTTGGCTGGTGCGAGATCGGTATAGATCAACTGATCTGCGCTAAACTCAAGAACCTGCGTTCAACGTGCCAGGCTATGCATACGGCGAAGAGGCTAAATAAATTACTAACCTGTTTTATGTGCAATATCCTAAGTAAACAACATCTCTAAAACTAATGCTATCTGTTGTAATAATGACTGATGCAGGAACCCCTAACGACTGAGCAAATTTATTATTTTTATCTGGTTCACGCATACAAAAAACAAATTTTCCATGGGATGCATTCATTTCTAATGAGTAGCCAGCGCTAGGTTGCGTAGGCGCCATGCCTAAGTAGAAATATTGTTTTGGATAGCGTGATCCCTTCACACTTTCTCCAGTTAATTCTTTTACTTGCCTAAAAGAAATCTGCTGAAAGCTGAATGATTCGCTGTGTTGCGGTAGGAACATCTGAATCATTTCAAACGAACTGACAGCCTCAACCGTTTTACACGAAATAATTAATAACGGAATTAACGCAAAAATTAATTTCATATGCTTCCTAACTTCTACATGAGTTACCCCATGATGAATTTTATTAACTTAAAAAAGTTACCGTAATCTATTGTTATTACGACTCTTACCGATAACGCAGCAGGCATTTAATCAGGATTCGATGATGGAATACTCTATCAATAACACACTCACGTTGCGCCATAGCCTCACGACTTAAAATATGTAATTCATTCGAGAAAAAACACCAAATACTTCAGGCATCACACCTGTTTTTTGATGCAAAAATTCTAATCCTAAGTTTAGACTACGACTCCTTTTTTTTTTCCAACCAAGGAAAAAACTCTGTCGTGCCGAGAAATCATTCTGATCAATTTGATAATTACCGTATGAAATAACCCCTTCAGATGAAACACCTAGGGGTAAACGAAAGTAGGTTTCCCCAGACAAATATTCTTCATAAGTCGACCGAGTATAAATTTTACTGGCTCCTCCAATCGAGGCAGACCAACCAATAGAACTTGTAACTATATTCGTACGCTCCTGATTAATTAGTTCACCGCCAGACTTACTAAATGTTTCGATATCAAAATCGAAAGAAATGGTTTGATGTCCTACTAAACTTAACGAATTAAAACTAACTCCAACAGCACTTTTATCATCATCAGGAGAGAACACACCCTCTGTGTAAAAACCCAACGGCTGTTGAAAGTTATCGGCCAAAGTAAGAGAGAGACCAAGTTGAGAGGATTCGCTAAATTTATTTGCTCCAATTAAAGACAGCGCACGAAACGTGCCAAATTTCGAGTCATAATCATCTAACTCAACTTCTTCACGATTACCCTCAGCAAAGTAATCCGAAAAGAAAAAACCATACTCAATACTACTTTTTTCTCTCATAAGACCTATTGCTAAAGAGTTAGAGGCTGCTCTAGATTGGAGTTTGGGTGTGAAGAATAAACCTAGATCTTCAGGAAATCTCGATGCCACATTAGTCCCCAGTGCATACCCTAATCTTGCGAACGGTGCGTCCATACTGAATCCTCGATATCCGTCCTTATAAGAGCTTACAACAGATTGGCCTGAGCCATTTTTCACATCTTTTGTATAGGTATAGCGTGAAAATTCTGATTGCAAGGATGGGCTACTGTCAACGAACTGAACAAAATTACTAGATGAGATCAAAAATGGTGCCCTTTGAAAATTATCAACTAATAGAATATTTGATTGTATTGATAATAAGTTTTTTATTGCCTCAGGCAACCTGATTAGATGAGTTATTTGCAATGCTTGTGCACCCCCACTCGTAGCGCCTGAAACTGGGCCGTTTGAGTTCGCGCCAATCGGTATTGAGAGGCCACCCACAGGGTTTGACGCAGCATTTAGGTCCATCAGACCTTGGCCAAAGATATTCGCGTCAGAGTAGATACCTGATTTATTCGCAGTAGTAAATAACCTTGCACGGATTTGCTGCAAAGTCAGAGAAGGAAATAGATCTTTAAGAGCAGCAATAGCGCCCGACACATGAGGTGCCGCCTGGGATGTGCCGGATAAGCGAACCAGACCTTCACCATTACCATTCATTGATTGAATGCCCTGCACATTCTGATTATCACCACCGCCAGGCGCAGCAATGCAGTAATTAGCCGAAACTCCACATCTATTCGTATATGTCGGCACTAATCCATCTAAGTCTACTGCGACTGTGACTATCCATCCTGCTTCCAGACCAGTGATTACTTGAGGGATACCCGCCTCAGCGCTTGGATCTGCCTTACTCTCGTTGCCCGCTGCGAAAACAATAACCCCGCCAGATGAGACATACGTTTGTGCTTCAGCAGAATAAAGTGAGAGAGCGGCAACCTGTGCAGCGGCACCGCTTTCTGATATTGATACAGAGGAACCCCAAGAATTATTCATAATATTGACGCTATCTGTCCTCGCACGAGAGAGCATATCTGCAAGCTGCGAATCAGTAGCAACAACGAGACCAGCTGCATTCATTATTTTATAGTTCGCGATCTGGGCATCGAAGGCGATTCCATGCATGAGTTGACCATTACGAGGAGCCGCAATTATTCCTGCGACATGCGTTCCGTGTCCATTTTCGTCCGACGCAGTGCCTACAACTTGATTAACCACATCAAAAGATTTTGCGCTGTCAACATCAATGTGAGAACTCTGATCTGCATCCGCAAAGACTTCTCTAACGTCAACGCCACTATCAGCGACCCCTACAATAACCCCAGACCCCGTCCCACCACGCTCAAACATGTTTTGTGCTTTTACGATACCAAGTCCCTCTTGCGCATTGAACTCAGCAGTTTCAAATACAGACGTATTTGTTGAAGGACGAGTGAGGCCACCGCCTCCACCGCCACCGCCACCGCACGCGGATACAAATATAACCACGACTGATAGGGTAACTCTTAACTTCATATCATATTTTCTGAGCGTGTCGTCTATATCGCGACAAACTGCCTTAATTTTTTCATTGGATACGTTACCTGTAAAAGTCTAACGTTCTACGTTCTTCCATTATCAGTATTCATTTCTTTTTAGGCTGCACAGTTCAAGCTAACAATCCACACGACTGACAAATATTTCCTGCCAAAGCAATAGTAAACCCCAGTCCTAATCGCTCCACTGGGTGGGTCTACAAAGAACTGTGTGATCTATTTACTAAGAATCTCAAAAGTGATACTCCTCTCGTTACCAACACCGTCGACAACTGTAAGGCTGTGCAATCCCGCGATGATATCAAGAGTGTATTCATGAAAATTTCTTGTCTTGTCGATGAATTGTATATTGAGATGCCAATATACCGTTGCTGATTCATCACGGTTCGATACTGATTGTTTTTCCTCAACCGTGAGATTTTTTCAATTTATCAGCTAGATCAACCAGCAACATATGCGGTACCGTGAGCGCAGCAAGTCCGATAAAGGTGATTTGCATTAACACCGTCGTGAGCGCCCCCTCAGATATCAGAAAAAAGACCAGCGCACTCGTCCACGCTAACAGCGTATAAATCACAGCTTCAATGAAACTGCGCAGGCGCTCACTGTCATCTTTAAGACTGCGCCATGTGCGTAACACATGACTACGACTGTGCCATAAACAAAAATAGGCAGCAAAACTGATGAGGGGCGACAGCCACCACACCAGTAATAATGATATACCAAGATTGAGCAGTGGTTTACGCCATACGGGGTAAATAACAGCATAAACACAGTAGGCAGCCAAGCAGATGAGCCAGGGCAGAAAGAGCATACCGATGCTATTAATGAGCATAGTCCTTCCTATATCACCAACCAATAAAGTAAACAGGGGTTGCACCGCACTGGCTTGAAAATTGGGAATAGCAATAGATATCAAGCCACCATGCGTGATTAACGGTAGCCATCGCATGAAGGATTTTTCTGCACTAGATGACGCCGTAAGAGCGATATCACTCGCACCAAAGTGCAATGCTGAAATAATAAGGAATATATACAAACTAAGTATGGGCCACTGCCACCAAATCCACGCCACCAATCCAGTAAGTAATAAATAACTAAGATTGAACCCCATCCATGCCAAAACACCCTTGGGCCAGCCAATACGCCGCGCCACTGCCCCATCAAGACCGCCATGAGGCACTCCAACAAGCAATACTGCACCAATAGCAACTAGATCTAAGCTAGTCATGGCCCAATAACTGCTTCAACGCTGATTTGATAAACAGCCATTTAGGCATCGCTAATATAACTCTAACCCACTCAGCCAAACCAGCCTTACCCAACATAAAACGCGAGAACTGCTCTGCATTAAGGGCTTTAGCAGTGGCCATAAACAAACTCACACCATGATCAGTTTGGTCGTTGAGGGCACAGTTAAAAACATTATCTAAAAAGATCAATCTCTTAGAAAATGGTTTGGTCACGGTGCGCTTGCCAGCGGCAATAGAAGCGGCAAGCATAGTCATCTGTGCTTGAATGGTACTAAAGGCATAACCAGAGGATAAACGCACTGCTCCACCAGCCGCACCAATATTATTAACGTCAGAATTGTGAGGATGCACCTTTGCCATGGGAATAACGCCATATTCTTCACTCAACTGGGACTTAACCTCAAGCTCATGCTCAGAAAGCCATCGCTTTATGGCGCTACGGTACCATTCTTTATCTTCAAGCTGAGTTGATATCATGGTCGATTCAACCAATAAGTGTCGATCTGAATAAGGTAATACATAGATGAAGTGTAGCCCACGTGACTGGTCGACTCGAAAGTCCATCAGGGTCGCTATATGAGGGTTTTCTATGGGCGATGTAAGCTTAATCTCCCAGCCTATAAAGTGCTGGCGCAAAGATTGAGGTTCTAACTTAGGTGGCCTGCTATCATATATAGTCTTGGCGTTATAGTTCTGTCCATTGGCACTAAATCGTCCACCACCACCTTCACCAAGCATATTCTCCACTGGGGCCCTAACCATCATTTCTGGGGTTTTGAGTAAGGTTTCACAATGCTGTAAGTATTTTGCGGAGCTAAGACTAGCGTAACGATATTCACGGCTGTGATGAATAATTTCACCCGCATGATCGATTAAGCGCCATTGATTCCAGCTACCACGTATGGCTGGGCTCAGCTCTTTTAGTTGCGGTGCTTGTGCCCAAAGGGCCCAACTGCAATCGCGCTCAATAGGAGTTTTAGGTTCAAATATTGTTGCCGACACACCTTCTAGTTTCGTAGCAAGTGTCATTCCAGCGCTGCCACCACCCACAATTGCGATGTCTAATTGAATCGTTTCATCTGGGCTGGACACCGGCTAATCCCTGTAGATGTTGATGTAATTGAGCTTTGTGTGGGGGTACTGTTTTAGGCCATAGATCACCTACACTACGCAGGCTAAGCCATAATTTTTCAGAACTGGTAACAATAACCCTTTCGCGCCACCATACCAGTTTGCGACGTTTAAGCACCCAACCAATTTGGCGATACACGCGCAGAGCAATAGCTATGGATAATCTTGAGCGAAAAGGTAATAGACGAATGCCAAGCTGGGCACTGGCATAATACTGTTCTGATAAATCTAGCAACCGACTGATGGCCTGCGCCACCCCCTGCTGACAATCCACATCAGCAGCTGCGATCTGTTCTGCGGTGGCATTGGTCCAGCTTGCTGGCAAGTAGCGCCGATTCATTTTGGCATCTTCAAACACATCACGGGAAATATTAGTTAGCTGCATAGCGATACCTAGATCTATAGCGAAGCTATCTGCCCGTGGTTCATCGCAGTTCAGCACTCTACACATCATCAAACCAACTGTGCCTGCGACCGCATGGCAATAGCTTAACAATTCAGCCTCATCAGCTACAGCAGTGGGCGTTTGGTCGCTAAGCATGCCATCTAACAGTTCAGTCGCTGCACTCAGAGGGATATTATAAGCAGCGGCTAATTCCATAAACGCTTCAATTTCGGGCCCAGCAGCGATAACATTGCCTTCTAGACGGTGGCGAATATCTTTCAATGATTCCTGCCGATTAGGTAGGTCTCCATCGGCTAAGTCATCCACATATCGACAAAACAAATACAACTTTGCTGCCCGATCAGCTAAATCAGCCCCCAGAAACTTACTCGCCCAATAAAAAGATTTTCCATGACGGGCCAATACCTGTTGCGATTGAGAATGACTTGAGCTGACACGGTTAGGCCGCAAAGATGCCATCAATTAGCCACCTGACCCTGAGGCTACCTCAACCCCAGTGAGCAATTCCTCAACCACTTTAGCGGAGCTGACCACGCCAGGCAATCCAGCCCCTGGATGGGTACCAGCACCCACAAAGTAAAGATTTTCAAGCGCCTTGTCCCGGTTATGAAAGCGAAACCAAGCTGACTGCGTGAGCCGTGGTTCGATAGAAAAACCAGCACCATGCATAGAGCGATAATCTTTCGCGAAGTCCTCTGGAGTCATCCAAAAGACTTCCTCAATCACAGAACTCAGTTCTGGCAATATTGTCTCCTCTAAAGCACTTACAATGCGATCTCTGAGCCCTTCGCCTTCAGTCTCCCAGTTCACGTTACCTTGTAAGTTAGGTACTGGACAGAGCACATAGAATGACTCACATCCAGGCGGCGCAAAGCTCTTATCTGTCGCCGTAGGGCGATGCACATAGAGAGAGAAATCTTCGCTCATGTGCTTGGCATCAAAGATTTCCGCAAGCAATTCTTTGAATCTAGGTCCCATCCAAATACTATGATGCGCAACATCTGGATATAACTTTTTGGTACCAAAATAAAGCACGTATAGACCCATGCTGTAGTGTTTTTTTATGCTGGGCAGTGGCGATTTTTTCTTTGGTAATAAATGTTGATAACAGCTTTCAGGATCTCCACCAAATACGATAATGTCAGCTTCGACTTGCTCACCATTATTAAGACGCACGCCAGTGGCCCGATTATGTTCGACCATAATTTCATCCACATCAGCATTAAGTTTAATAGTGATGCCGTGGCGGTCCATCAGTGCCGTCAACTCTTCTACCAGTTTACCCGTACCACCCATGCAGAAAAAAACGCCCCAACGTCGTTCAAGATAATGTATGAGCGTGTAAATGGCAGTTGTTTTAAAGGGATTGCCCCCCACTAATAAGGGGTGTATCGAAAAAGCTTGTCGAATAAGTGGATGTTTGAGATGACTATTGACCATCTGCGAAACCGTTTTATAGCATTTAAGTATAAGCAGGGCCGGCACCTGTTTGGCCATATCCCATATGCGGGTGAAAGGCCGATGAGCAAGCTGTTTAAAGCCAACATCATAGACTTTTTTGGACTTATCAAGCAGCTTTAAATAGCCATCGGCATCATCTGGATTAAAGCGTCTAATCTCCGTTAACGTATCTTCAACACTAGCACGGTAATCAAATTGGCTTCCATCGGAAAAATGAAACCGGTAAAAGGGGTCTAGCGGCACAAAGTCCAGATGATCACTCAATTTCTCATCAAAAAGTTCGAATAATTCATCAAACAAGAATGGTGCAGTAATCACTGTGGGGCCCGCATCGTGGCGATAGCCACCCCGCTCAAACACTTGTGCTCTGCCACCAAGGCTACCTAAGCGTTCCATTAATGTTACTTCATACCCTAAAGCTCTTAACCTGATCGAAGTTGCGATGCCAGCAAAGCCTGCCCCAATAACCACCACCGTTTTACCGGCTCCAAATGTTTTTGATGTCAAGCGATTTGCCCTTGGCGTGTTGCTTCTGTTTTCTGCTGCACAGCAGAAACTAAGCTATGGGCCACAGTGTGTAATTGAGGGGGTAACGAACTCACTAGCTGCTCAGCTTCCAACAGCCAACTATCGACTAACACATTGGCTTCAAGAATCACCTCACTGGAGGCAATGCGGCGTTGCCAATGGGCTAATTGATTAAAATCTTCTGAGTGGTACCAACGTAAAAAATCTTCTCGACCAACACCTTCTTTAGCAAAAAGACTAATTACTAAATTAGGTTTACGACCATCAAGGTCACTCGAACGATGGCTTGATGGGATAACGTCCTCTATATCATTGCGGCCCTGATAGGCCATTCCACACAGGCCGATGAGTTGCTCAAGACCCATTATTTCTGGGCCCATACCAACAGCTACGGCCGCACCTTTAATTGGAGCAACTAAAAGTGGGACAGCCTTACTTTTAGCAATGCGCTGCCATTGGGCTATTTCAGCACATTGACGCTGGGTGATATCAGATATTTGACCACTGCAAGTTTCCTGCATTGCATGAGCTAATAAGGCTACTAAAACACCGCCATATTGGGTATTTCTAGCACCAAGTTCAAAGGCTTTGGCAACCATCCAGTCACCCAAGCATAGGGCCATATCTGATCCAAAGTGTTGGTGGATACTTTCCTGGCCACGCCTATGAATGCTGGCATCACTGATGTCGTCGTGAATAAGGGAAGCATTGTGCAATAGCTCACATGCAGCTGCCCAATGTAAATTATCTACAGTGTTTAGACCCAAGGCAAGACCACTGGATAAAGCCAGTTGAGCCCTAAACGATTTTCCTGGATTTCTAAAATGATATTCAGCAGCGGCTGCCAAGCTATTCAGAGGATGAGGCATTTCACGCGCATACAGAGCATTGAGCTCTGTTAGCAAATTCTTTTGATGGGTAAAGTGTGTTGGGAACATAACTCGCACCCTTATAGATTATTGCTGTTTAATTACTCTTTTTTAGGTTAAGAAGGAAGAGCCAGCAGAGCTAGCTCTTCCTGCAGTTTAAACAGATAGATTTACTTTGATTTTGAATCTGAATCCGCTACCGCAGCAGCCCAGATAATCACACCAAATCCGATCTTGTTTATAAAGTCAGCTAAGTTATAAACAATGTTCAGTGTTGCTGCATCAGCACCGCCGCCCATATAACCGAAGTAGTAACCAATTGGGTAGATAGACCATCCAATAGTTACACAAATCAGCATCCACTTATAAGCTGTCTGAACGTTGGCATTTGAAAGACTTGCATTAATTTGGCTAGCTTCACCTTTGAAGATTTCCCAAACGATGAATGCCCAACCAGCCATTGCTAGAACAAAGGCTAAAGTAACATTCATCATGCCTGTTTCACCGGCGAAGCCGAAAGCCAACATAGCGATAGAGCCGAGTAGCAACTTCCAGAATACGCGAGTCGGCACTTTCGTTACAGCACCAAGCACTAAGTAGAATTCAACCATTAACAATGGCACAGTCAACAGCCAGTCAATATATCGCAGTTCTGTTGGCGAAGTACCCGTAGCTACCCATACGTCACGCATATAGAAGTAATGAACAGCAGCAATCAACGTAACCAAGCCTGAAACTGTCAACGAGGTCTTCCACTTTCCATCAACCCGGTCACGCTCTATGAAGAAAAAAGCTGTAGCCGCAACAAGCGCCATGGAAATTAACCAAAAGGACATTCCGACCGGATCAGCGGACGTTAAGTTATAAGTCATTTGTAACCTCTCAAATTTTTATACTATTATTATCAGTGTCAGCATGTTGATTGAAGATAAACATAAACATACAGAACACCACTCCTCCACTTCGACCAGCAACTTTTTAAGAAACTGATCCCATTATCTTATCCTTTTTTAAAGAGTGTTGCCAACTGGTAACAATTAATGTCGCATTCAGTCAGCATCTACATTTCCTGCGCACAAACCGACAAAAATAAAAACAAAATTAAACTAATAAAAAACCGTGAACGAGCCACACGAACCTCCCTGTGTAACTATTTTTCATAATAAATGAGTTAAGACAGGGGTACGTTATCGGTAGGTAGTTTAGGAGGTTAAAAAAGGCGCCATCAAGACGCCCTTTTTTATATTTACGTACAACTGCCAACTAGAAATTAAATTTAATCCTCATAGATAACTCAGTAGCCTCGACGTCGTACGCTAACATTTCCAGCTAGGATCAATCTTATCAAGCAGGCGAATATAAGCTGGCCACTCTGGGTGACGAACCGCGGCACCAGCCTGCGCATCCCCCCCTTCAAATTGATTACGAGTGTGTCGCATAACATCGTCAGAAATTTTGCTGATGGTGCCGCCAGATGCCATCGCCCGTAATTGAATTTCGGCATTGCGAATAAAGACACTATGTCGAATGAAAGCCCATGCCACAGAAGAGCCTGCCGTCAATAGTCCATGGTTTTTCAGGACCAACGTATGATTAACGGCTCCCAACGCGTCACGAACCCGCTCTTGCTCACCAACATCAAGAACAATCCCCGAGAAATCATGGTACCCGACACGCTCAAATAACTGACAGGCCTCCTGTACCATTGGAACAACCTCTACATTTAGGGCTGTCATGCTCTGACTAAACGGTTCGTGCGTATGCATCACGCAATGCAAATCATCAGGCCGTGCTTTATGAACCGCAGCGTGGATCAAATAACCTGCCTGGTTAACTGGCCATCCATCATCATTGCCAACCTTATTGCCATCAAGGTCGATCACAAGTAGGTTAGAGGCAGTGATTTCATCATAACGTAGCCCGAACGGATTAATTAGAAAGGTGTCGGTGCCAGGTATACGCAGCGTGATATGGTTGTAGACAACACTGGTCCAGCCATACATGTGCGTCAGCCTGTAGGCCGCGGCCAGATCAACCCGCGCGTGCCATTCGTCATCACTCATTCCCTTAGGTGCATCGGGGAAGGTTTGATGTAAGTCTTCTATAGTTACCGTCAATGTCATGATTTCTTCTTCTCTTTTTTAAATGGCAAATCGTGAGATATATTAAAAAAAATATAGCACCACACTAACTCCAACCATAAGGAACATCAAAGTACCCAATAACTTTTTCATGGAATTATCCTTATGGAAATTACCTCCTAGTCACATTTAACCTCGAGATCTTGATGTCGGTATTTTTCTTTCATGTGAAACTCTAGATGTGCGACATACCCCCTTGATATTCCCTCATCGACCACAATCACTTTACCTCTTTCATCAAAAACTTCACAGATAATGGTTTTAGACGGGTTCTGATCTTGGTAGTACGTTACGTTTAGGGTGTGATGGGGTATGTATCGGACGTGTTTATTCAAAAAAGGATTTAAACCATCTACCCAATATTGCTCGATGATCTCTCCGCTGATTGCGTTACCAACCAACAAGAAAAATATTAGAGATATTAGTCTTTTAGCCACCATGACAGACGCACACCTCCACTAGCTCACCCATGCAACTGAAACACGACCACAGACTACTCTCAAGATATATTCAATCACGAAGTTAACCGAATTCGTCTTTGCATAAATTAGTCAAAATTTTAATACCCTCGTCGATCTCTTCCAAGGTGGGTTTGCCAAAGCACAATCGAATTTTATGTTCACCGCTAGAGTGAATAGACCATTCATTTCCAATGATTGATGGCAACACCATTTTTGAGTGCTATCGCACTCAACCGTAATGCATCCACATTATCTTGCTGGGCAACCCAAATAAAACGGTATGAATTCAGGTCTACTTATCAATGATACAAAAAAGACCACTAACCTCAAATTTTATTTCATTAATTCGGCAGATTTAGTGCAGGCAACCTCAATATCTAAGTCACAAGCTAAACCCAAAAACTTCAATGCTTGACTGGTGTTGGGATTAAGGCCCAAACCCTGTTCGTACATCCCCCCTAGCATTAGGCAGCTATATCCACCACCATCCTTACAGCCTTTTTCATAATACTCAACCGCTTTAAGTGCGTCATGCTTCACGCCATCACCCCATTGGTACATCGAACCTATTAAGCCGCAACTAAACACATCACCATCTTCACAGTTCTTTTCAAAGCGTGCAGCATCAGCACCTGCAAAACAAACGCCAACAAAACACAACATTATTACTGTTAATAGTAACCGCATCACTTTCCTTCCGAAATTTCTGAATCATGTCCATAAAGACACGATAGGATAACAAACTAGACTGCATCCACCCAAATCTAAATGTTAGAAGGCGTCCAATTTGCCTCACCAGTCTCATGAAGTAAACTCAGGGACTACATGGAGTAACGAAAGGAAGAATCAGTAAAAATTTTACAAATCAATCAAGGTAATTTTTTTGAACACAATCAACTTTGATACTCTGCCACAATTTAATTTAAAAAATGAAGTCTGAAAACAGAAACAATTACGACAAGACTCGGAAGGTCACTGAAGTTTATTACGACAGCACTGATGCCGATAATTTTTACTTCAACATCTGGGGCGGTGAAGATATCCACGTTGGTCTGTACGAGGGGACTCAGGACATATCCAAAGCGAGCCGCTGTACAGTCGCGCATATGGCAAAAACTATTCCAAATTTAAACGAAAATACCCGAATAATCGATTTAGGGGCCGGATATGGCGGTGCCGCACGTTACCTCGCGAATAATTTTGGCTGCAAGGTGGTTTGCCTGAACCTGTCTGATGTCCAAAACAAAACTAACCGGCGATTAAATTTAGAGCAAAAACTCGACCACTTGGTCAAGGTGATTCATGGCAGTTTCGAGAACATCCCCGAACCCAATGAGAAGTTCGACGCAGTGTGGTCTCAGGATGCGATTCTACATAGCAGCAACCGAGAACAAGTTATTGCTGAAGCGTGGCGCGTTCTTAAACCCGGGGGGGTCATGGTTTATACGGACCCCATGCAGGCCGATAATTGCCCGACAAGTGTTCTACAACCTGTATATGACCGCATTCACTTGGAGAGCTTGGGCTCATTCGCATTCTATCGGCGCGCAGCAGAAAAATGTGGTTTTTCCGAATTTCACAAAGAGGATATGACTCAGAACCTAAACATTCACTACGCAAGAGTCTTAGAAGAACTCGAGCGCAATTACGAATCCATATCCAAGCTGTCAAGCAAGGACTATCTAAACCGAATGATTGTTGGATTAAAAAATTGGATTGATGCCGCAAATACTGGCTATCTAGCTTGGGGAGTTATCCGATTAAGTAAGCCCGAGTGACCAGCACCGCATCCAACTATGAATTCATATCGCATATGTCCCCTTCTCTACGCCATCAAAAAAGAAATGAATTTTTTAACTGGTGTCCAGCATTTAGAGGGCCGAAAAACTTAAACATTTAAATCAAGCAATGAGCGGGAACCTAATACACATCAGATCATCACAGTTACTTTTATTTGAAAGATTCCTACCGTGATTACAGTTTTTTATGATGACCTGTGCGGTCTATGCTCTAAAGAAATTCGCACTTACCGACAGGCGGATAAAAAGGGACTGTTTTTGTGGCAAAGCCTCTCAGACCCCAATCTCAATCTCGATGAAGAACCCTTTGACCTTGTTATGGCTCTCGAGCAGCTTCACGTTAGAGATAACTGTGGGCATTTACACATAGGTGTGGACGCGTTTATTGTGATTTGGAGAAGTTTGCCATATTGGAGATTTATAGCTCCAATCGCCTCACTTCAACCTGTCTCTTATACACATCTGACGCTGCCGACGATATGCAGTGTGTAGA
>OJFL01000678.1_pt1 | contig 16084 bp, 17 predicted proteins | sample 1594131 | NCBI WGS metagenome assembly OJFL01 (sample SAMN05416782, study PRJEB24817) | seawater metagenome | isolation source: Sea water | place: Canada:Atlantic | collected 2013-07 | reverse complement strand
GAGATTTCTGCCTGTCTCGTGGGCTCGGAGATGTGTATAAGAGACAGATTACAGACATGGCAACCATGTCCTACAAACGTTATTATTGTATTAGTATACGTGAAACTAGAAAATAATCGTGGCGAAAAAACCAAAACTTACACAGAGACAGAAGCGTCAAGTGGCTGCTAATCGCAGCAAACGCTTACAGGAAAAACAAGCGACGTCTTTATCGGCAACACCCGATGAGAGCGCTCTTATCAGCGGCACCGTAATAGGCCGTTTCGGTAAGCACGCCGATGTTGAAAGCGCTGAAGGTACTATTTATCGTTGTCACATACGCAGAACTGTCGAGTCTGTAGTTTGCGGCGATACCGTATTTTTCAGTAAGGGAGATACCACAGATACGGGCGTTAACAGTGTTATTGAAATTGTAAAAGACAGACGTTCTGTACTAACTCGCCCAGACTTCTATGACGGTGTAAAACCTATTGCAGCCAATATAGACCGTATAATTGTAGTAAGCGCCATTCTTCCCTCTTTATCTACTAACATCATCGACCGATATTTAGTCGCTTGCGAAGACATTGGTATTACGCCACTTATCGTAATCAACAAAGTAGAACTGTTAAGCGAGGACGAGCGAGCCGATGTAGCGCGTCAACTTATTACCTATGAAAAATTGGGGTATGAAGTGCTTTATACCAGTTGCGCTACGGGTGAAGGCATTGAGGCGCTAAACGCTTACTTAAACAATAATATCAGCGTGTTTGTTGGGCAGTCCGGCGTTGGAAAATCGAGTTTAATAAACCAAGTACTTCCTAATGCAGACGAACTCACTGGAGAAATCTCTACAAACTCAGGCCTTGGACAGCACACAACAACAACCGCCAAGTTACTTCATTTACCCGCGGGGGGAGATCTAATTGACTCCCCGGGCGTGAGAGAATTTGGCCTATGGCATATTCCAAGCGAACGCATTACCTGGGGCTTTATAGAATTTAGAGATTATCTTGGCGGCTGCAAATTTCGAGATTGCAAACACCTCAACGACCCCGGGTGTCTTATCAGAGAAGCGGTTGATGAAGGCAAAATCAGCTCTGAGCGATTTGAAAGCTATCACAGAATTTTAGTTTCAATGGAAGAAAATCGCCCCAGTCATAGCCAGCCGCCAGGGGCGTAAGCTTCAGTGTGCAGGTAGTTTAAAACGTACTTATATCGACTTTGACGCATTCATAATCTTAAAGTTGTTTGTAGCAACGTGACATCATGTACAATTGCTCACCGAGAGCAAGCCTTTGTTTAAAAACGGAGAATTTTCAGTGTTAGATTGGCTTAAAGTTAACTTACAGTACGTCACCCCAAAGCACCTTATTTCACGCTTGGTAGGCAAACTAGCCGCGGCCGAAATGGGAAGTGTGACCACGTCATTAATTAAACTTTTCATTAAACAGTATAACGTCGATATGTCGGAAGCCCTTTATGAAGAGCCGACTCACTATAGAAGCTTTAATGCATTTTTTACTCGTCCTCTCAAACCCGAGGCCCGTACGATTGATACTAATGAAAACGTACTTATTCATGCAGTAGACGGAACGGTAAGTCAATTTGGTGACATTAACAGCGACAGCATTTTTCAAGCTAAAGGCCATGACTTTAGTTTGACAACCCTGCTCGGTGGAAAGCCAGACATTGCTGCGCCGTATAAAAACGGAAAATTCGCCACCGTGTATTTAGCACCTCGCGACTACCACCGTATTCATATGCCAATTGAAGGCACCCTCACCGACATGATTTATGTGCCCGGCGACCTGTTTTCTGTCAACCCGCTAACCGCTCAAAATATTCCTGGCTTATTTGCTCGGAACGAAAGAGTGGTGGCTATTTTCGATACCCCAGTAGGCAAAATGGCTATGGTGTTAGTAGGTGCAACCATTGTTGCAAGCATCGAAACTGTCTGGGCTGGCACGGTAACGCCTCCAGCGGGTCAGAATGTTCAGCACTGGTCGTACGAAAAAGACAGTGAAGCGGCGGTAAAGCTTGAGAAAGGTGCAGAATTAGGCAGGTTTAAACTGGGCTCTACAATTGTTGTTTGTTTCGAAAAAGACACTATCGACTTTGAAGACTTAGCGCCTGGTATGATGACTCGTTTGGGTGAGCCCATGGCAATGAAACGTGGCACAAATGATACCGACAGCTAATTTATGAATGCTGTTAAAAAAAGCCTGATATCGCTGCACCTAACTGTAATACTACTTGGCGGCACGGCACTATTTTCGCGCCTTGTCCCTCTAAGTGCTATTGATATCACGCTGATTCGCTCTGTATTCGCCTGTGTAGCGTTGTTCGCCTTTTTATTTCTCGCAAAAGATAAGGTGAAGCTACACTGCCGGCGTGATTATGCTATTGCCGTTGGTTTAGGCATACTGATGGCGCTGCACTGGGTAACGTATTTTGCTGCAATGCAATATGCCGGTGTATCTGTTGGAATGATTGCGCTTTTCACCTTTCCAGTAATAACCGTACTTATTGAGCCTTTGTTTGAAAAAACAGGGTTAGTCTGGCAAGACATAGTGTCTGCGCTTGCGGTTGTTGCTGGTGTATACCTCATAGTACCCGAGTCTACCCTTGAAAATGAGATAACACTTGGGGTGTTAATTGGTATCGCCTCGGCAGTGCTTTACGCCTTTAGAAACATTATTCACCGCAAACATTTCAAACAGTACAGCGGCGCGAAAGCAATGGCATGGCAAACACTCGTAATCTCGATTGTTATGTTACCAACAATAGGCAACAGTATTGCTCAAGCCTCAACACACGATTGGCTAATGCTGTTACTTTTAGGCACAGTATTTACCGCGCTTCCCCACGCATTAATTGCCGCAAGCTTACGTCACTTAAGAGCCAAAACATTTTCTCTTATTGCCTGCATGCAACCCCTTTACGGTGTTGCGCTTGCCATAGTTGTACTCGATGAAAGCCCAACCTTAAGCACGCTTATTGGTGGCATTCTTATAACGTCAGCCTCTGTTTATGAAACGCTTAATGCACATAAACTACATCAGGCTGATGATACCGATAAATAGGAGCGGTAATGCGAATTTTTGCCCATCGCGGTGCAAGTAAAGTAGCTCCTGAGAATACGATAAAAGCTTTCAAGGTTGCCTTTCAACTAGGTGCTGACGGAATAGAGTTTGATACCTATCAGCACGAAAGCGGCATTATTGTTTTTCACGATAGGCTATTGTTAAGGCGAGCTCGAAAAGCAGGTTATTTATTAGATACCCCGTGGACAGAATTATGCAAACTGGATATTGGCGAGGGCGAAAGAATTCCCACACTATCGGACAGTTTAAAGACGGTGCCACAAGGGCGATGGTGCAATATAGAAATAAAGCATCTTCACTGCGTTGACTCTTGGGTTAGAGAGGTAAAAAAAGCTGTTTTAAACAGTGATATCCAGCCGGAACATATTCTCGTTTCATCGTTTAACCATCATTGGCTGGCTGACATTTCAAAGCTATGGCCCGAAGTGAAAATTGGCGCTCTCACCGCAAGTTTTGAACTAGACTGCACGGCAAGTGCACGTGCGCTGAATGCATATTCAGTCAATATTGCGTTAGATGCAGTAGAAAAGGATTTTGTCGAAAAAGCGCGCTTGGACGGCTTCGACGTTTACGTCTATACCGTTGACGAACCTAGAGATATGAAACAGCTAGAAGCTTGGGGCGTTACAGGAATATTTACCAACGTGCCCGATATAGCGCTAGCGGTGCTAGCACCATAATTTTACTTCGCTTCGGTAGATAAGTGATTTGACAGAACAGTATTTTTGCAGCACTTGCATTGTCTGCAAAGGCGCATATTTAGCCAGTGACCGGTTACAATCAAAAAAGCGCCCAAGGCGATGGTAAACGGCTCGTATGACTCACCAAAAATGTCTTTAAACCAATAAATAACGCCACCGGTGAGTAGTAACACAAGGGGGTAAAGTCGGCCATGATAACGGGTTGCGCCACTGATTAAGGCAACTGCTCCCACAAGGATCGAGAAAGAAAGTATCGTTCTCTCAAACCATACTTGAGCAAAAAACGAAGATCCAATTAAGGGCAATAAGGGCACGAGCACAGGCAACGCCAAGCAATGCAACGCGCACAGACCAGACACCCAAATGCCTAGTTTGTCTAATTTCGCTGGATTGTCGTCAATTGGAGTCATGCAGACCTTTAAATAAAAAATACGCCAGAGACGTTATAATATAACAAAATAAGGGAAATGAAAAATCTCTTCTCATTAAACTTTTCTCAAACCGCTTAACTTTTTTATTTATGAGATTGTTAAAAAGGGTATTTTCCACACTCTTAATGACGCGTTTAAGTGCAGTGATAATAACGTTAATGCTTGCTACCTTGGTGATGAAATGAGGGTTTCGGTTGGAAAGGTGGCAATAAACTGCTCGCTACCATGAGATTCACGTTTTTGAGGGCAGTTTTTATTTGCAGCACAGCTACCTGAACTGTCGCTAGCATAAGGGGTGTTATCATGTTCCTCTTGAGCGGCAAAATAATCTGCCACCGACAACAGGTTAAATCCTTCTTCATCTAAATCTGGTAAATGTTGCTTTAAAAATGCAATGGTCTCAGGGTGTGGGTGTCCGATAACAACAACGTAGCCTGTTTGGTTGGCGACTTGCTTCATTTTCTTAAATTGTTTAGTTAAAAACGCCTTATCTCTGCGATGGTCTAAAAATACATGTCGGCTTGCATTAGGCACCCCTATTCGCTCGGCGACATCTTGAGCCTTGGTCGATACGGTTGTTCTACTGTCGACGAAAAAAAGCCCCTGACGTTTAACCTCTTTCATAAGCGCCTGCATTGCTTCTTCTCGGCCTGTAAATGCGCTTCCCATGTGGTTATTAATACCGATAGCATTAGGAACACTCTTGATTGCCTTGCGCAACGTAAAAGTTATTGCTGCTGGGAACATGTCGGTATGCAAACCTAGAGGGCCCATAAACTTGTTATTAGTAGCCTGCATTGGCATATGCAGCATAACCGGACGGCCTTCTTGTGACGCCTTTTGTGCAATGTGTTCAGACAGCGGCGCTTGGGGGAGAATAGAAAACGCAACCTCTTTAGGAAGTGAAAATGCGGCGATATCCGAGGGCCTGTATCCGAGGTCATCGAGTATGATAATGACACTGGGTTTCGCTGCAGCTAAATGGCTTGTGAAGCCACCTGCTAAAAGCAAGAAAAAAATGATAATAAAACGCACGAGTACTTAACCATATCCAATAAGGGTGATTGTTTTTATTTTTGTTTGGCTTTTTGTTTTGTAATGTCTTTTTAGTAATTTCTTTTTTTACTTCTTATTATGCAGTGGCGGAGACCGTGTTTCCCGGCAAACGTGAGGAACCTTGTTTTGCCCTCGGAAACCTTTTTTGTGCTCAGAAATATTTTGAAGCACCAAAATTTTTTTTAGGTCGTTAAAGCACTTTTAATTATCAACATATCATTTATCAAAGAAGCATGTTATCAAAGTAACATGCCCTATTTTAATTTAAAAATGCAGTTGGGTTAATGGCTTTGCCTTTATGGCGAATTTCAAAGTAGAGATTCGGAAACTCTTGCCCCCCACTTCGCCCTACTAGCGCAATACGCTCCCCGCGCCTCACCTCGTCTCCGGCTTGCTTTAATAAAGCCTGATTATGCCCGTAAACGCTCATGTAACCATCTCCGTGGTCGACAATAGAGACCAATCCGAAGCCTCGCAACCAGTCGGCATAAAGTACCTTGCCAGGGGCTATACTGTTTACTGGGTCGCCTTCTGCGCCATCAATCACAATACCTTTCCAACGTACCTGTCCTTGGCGTCGGTTGCCGAAGAGTTTGCGAATGCGGCCCTTAACCGGCGCGTCTAACTGCCCTTTCAATTTAGCCAACCCATCGAGAGTGATTGTGGCATCGCGCGCAGCTCTTTCAGCGGCTATTCGCGCCTTTTCAATGGCATCAACTAACGCTTTTTCATTGGCTTTTAGTGAGGCTATTTTTTGGCTTTCAGACGCAATGGTTTTATTCAGTTTTTTGAGCGTGGCTTTACGGTCATTTTGGCGTGTAAGTAGTATGGCCCGTTGATTTTCTTGTTCGTCTTTTAGCTGTGCAAGTGCTTCAGCCTTTTCAACTAGTTCTTCATTTACTGTTTCGAGTCGTGCCACGTTATCGCGAAAGGTCTCGATTTCTTTTTGACGTGCTTTCGCAACGTACTTGTAATAGGTAATAACACGCTCGAAGGACTTTGCGTCATCTTGATAGAAAAGCATTTTGGCATAATCGTAATGACCGGCCATGAAGGCACTTTTTAATTGGCTTGCTAATAAAGACTGTTGTTGTCGAATGGCTGACTTTAAAGTAGCCTGTTCTTTTTGCAGCGCGTTTTGCTCTTTTTCTACACGCTCTAGTGACTGTTTTGTGTTACTTAACGCCTTAGCTACTTTAGCAATCTCTAACTCAGACTGTTTAAGTACACCTTCTAGCTCATCAGCACTCGCCTTGCTGTTTTGCAGTACTTGCTGGCGAGCAACCAGCTCAGCTTGTAATTTAGCTAACCGCTCTTTTTGTTCAGACTGCGCTGCGTCTTGACCATAAACTGGCGTAGACAGGTGCATAAGCAGCCCAAGGAGTAAGGTAAAGAGTGAAGTTCGTAAAACCATAGAAGCGGTGAAGCCATCCTAAAAATCGAGGTTGCTTTTAACGCGTTAGCACGCAAGAGTATTTTCAGTGTATCTGAGCCGCTGTCATAATCCCAGTTCAATTTAGGCGTAATATCAACCAGCTAAACGAAATCGTAATGCCAAAGTGTATCGCAATAAACGGCAGGCTGGTTTCTCGTCAATTTTTCTATATACTTTGCACTCTTTTCAAGGTCTGTAGACAGGGTTAGCAGTAATGGATCAACTTATTGAATTTGCCAGCAACAACATTGTTCTTGCTGGTGTTTGGGTAGCGTTAGTGGGCATGTTGATATTCAGTTACGTCAGCGGGCTTACCTCATCGGTAAAAGAACTCAGTACCCACGAGGCAACATTATTGATAAATAAAGAAGATGCTGTGGTATTTGATATGCGTGCGGCGAAAGACTTTAACGCGGGGCACATTCTTGGCGCGAGACAGATTAAACCTGAAGAACTGCGCGAGAAAAATTTTAAGAAGCTTGAAAACAGTAAAGATAAGCCCATTATCGTAGTATGCGCTATGGGCAATCAAGCTCGTGGTACAGCAAGTGCGATGCAAAAAGATGGCTTCGCAAATGTTAATGTATTGAAAGGCGGGATGAATGCGTGGCAAAGCGCTAACTTACCCGTTTCAAAAAAGTAGGTAACCTTTTATGAGCAAAGTTGAACTTTACACCAAGCGCCACTGCCCATTCTGCCACCGAGCCATAGCGCTGCTAAAACAAAAGGGTGTGGAGTTTACTGAATATCCTATCGACGTGCAGCCAGAGCTTCGCGACGTTATGATAGAACGTGCAAATGGTGGCTGGACAGTACCGCAAATATTCATTGATGAACACCACGTTGGTGGCTGTGACGATATGATGGCTTTAGAAGCCGAACGTAAATTAGACCCTATGTTGGGTTTAGCATAAAGCGTCAGCGCGACAGCAACGCTATAAATTGAAATAAAACAACGAATAAATAGGAAATACCATGGCTGACGAAAATCAGACAAATAACGGTGCAGCTGCAGGCGAGCAAGCTCAGCAAGGACCACAGTTCAATATTCAACGCATTTACACAAAAGACATCTCTTTTGAATCGCCAAATGCACCGGCTATTTACACCAAAGAGTGGAAGCCAGAAATAAAGCTCGATATTGATACAAGTACGAATAAACTTGAAGAGAACGTATACGAAGTTGTGCTTTCAGTAACAGTTACCGCAACATTAGGCGAAGAAACTGCATTCCTTTGCGAAGTTCAGCAGGCGGGTATTTTTGCCATTGGCGAAATGCCAGATCAAAACAAAGCTCACACGTTGGGTTCTTTCTGCCCTAACATGCTTTTCCCTTATGCGCGTGAAACTATTTCTAACTTGGTCAACCGCGGTACATTCCCTCCGCTAAATCTTGCTCCAGTTAACTTTGACGCGATCTTTGCAGCTTATGTGCAAAAGCGTGCTCAGCAACAACAGCAAGGTCAAGCGCCTAAGATGGACGCGTAATAGGCGTGAGCATAAACTCGGTTTCTTTGCCCTCGGTTTCTGTGCCCTCAGTTTCTGTTTTAGGGGCGGGATCTTACGGCACCGCTCTGGCCTTTTGTCTTGCTAGAAATAATAATTCTACCTTGCTATGGGGTCGAGACAGCGTGCACATGAAGGCGTTGGCGCAGTCTCGAGAAAACGCGCGATATCTTCCTGGTGCAACGTTTCCTGATGCATTGCACGTAGATGCAAATTTGGAAAATGTCGTGGCCGCCAGTCAAGATATTTTGGTTGTTGTTCCTAGCCATGCATTTGCAGCTATGCTTACTAGCTTGAAACCGCTCCTGCAACCTCATCACCGAATTATTTGGGCAACCAAAGGGTTAGAGCCAAAAACAGGGCGCTTGCTGCGCGAAGTTGCCGAAGAAATTCTAGGCACGCACTATCCCCTAGCCGTTTTATCAGGCCCCACCTTTGCCAAAGAGATGGTAGCGGGATTGCCAACAGCTATTTCGCTTTCATCCACCGATGATACGTTTGCAGATGAGTTTGCCGCGAAGCTCCATTGCGCAAAGTCGTTTAGAGTGTATAAAAACTCAGACTTTACCGGCGTACAGCTTGGCGGAGCAGTTAAGAATGTTATTGCTATCGGCGCAGGATTGGCCGACGGTCTGGGTTTTGGTGCCAATGCGCGAACCGCGTTGATTACACGAGGTCTAGCTGAGCTTACCCGCTTGGGCGTAAAACTTGGTGCGAATCCCGAAACATTTATGGGCATGGCCGGTCTTGGCGATCTGGTGTTAACCTGTACAGACAATCAATCTCGAAACAGACGTTTTGGGCTTGCATTAGGTCAAGGCAAAACCGTCGATGTGGCTATTGACGAAATTGGTCAAGTGGTTGAAGGGTACCGCAACACAGAAGAAGTACATATATTGTCGGAAAAAGTGGGCGTTGAGATGCCCATCTGCGAGCAAATTTATGCAGTCCTTTACCACGACAAAAACCCGAAAGAAGCTGCCCTTGCGCTTTTAGGGCGAGACTTACGAAACGAGGGCTAGATTGGTAGACGCCTTGCGCGCAGCCTATCTTGCCCCTTCATACCCCATTTGACGCCAGCTTTCATAAACGAACACAGATACGGCGTTGGATAAGTTCATACTGCGACTATCTGGCAACATTGGAATTCTCACTCGCTGCCCTTCAGGAAGCGACTGAATAAAGTCATCGGGTAACCCTCTAGTTTCGGGGCCAAATATCAACGCATCACCTTTTTTATATTTCACGTCGCTATGGAACGCTTTACCTTTTGTGGTACATGCAAAAATTCTTGTCGGTTTTGCATCTTCAATATAAGCATCTAAATTCGCATGGCGCTTCACGTGGGCAAACTCATGGTAATCGAGACCTGCACGACGCACACGCTTATCGTCCCACTCAAAACCTAACGGCTCTATAAGGTGCAAAGCGAAACCGCTGTTAGCACACAAACGAATGATGTTTCCTGTGTTTGGCGGTATTTCAGGTTGATAAAGTACAATGTCGAACATGCTAAGCTTCTATTTTTATATTAACTGAGTAAGGCAGCACTAGCGTTCGCTTGGAACCAGTGCTTTCAAGGCATTTATGATATCACGCGCCGTTTGATAAACCGTGGGATAAATAGTCACATAATCGTATTAATGTGGGCTCTCTCAATGCGTCAGACTCTGTAAATAGCTCGTGATATGCGCGCGGAACAATTTCAAGTTCAGCATTTGGCATATTTTGTACAACTCGTCGCTGGCGCTTATTGTCAATAATACTGTCACCATCAGCACTAAATACTAACATGGGAGTAGTAATAGCCTTGGCGCTATCTTCTATTTTGTGCATTGCCTCGTGAGCCGCGCACAGCCACTCCGTGGTTACCCCTCCCAACTGAATGTCTTGTTCTTCATCGTAGAGGGTTCTAAAAAGTGCGTAGCGAGTTTTACTATGAGTGAGCTTATTGAGCGAATATGGAAAAGCTATGTAAGGGGTTTGACCGAAAAAGTAGCCCGACTGCTGCTTTTTCATTCTGTTTACTGCCAGCCCAGTCCGAATCAACCCATTAGCTACCCAGTTAGGAAGAGCTGGCTTGATACCAAACATAGGTGAGGCAAGAACGGCTCTAGAAAAAAGCGTTGGAGCGCGTAGCAGTGTCAATGCTCCTATTGCGCCCCCCATGGAATGGCAAACTAACTGTAGCTCGCCCTGCTGCTTGGGCTTAACTATGTTGTTTACAAAGGTGATGAGGTCGTCAACGTAATCATCAAAACTATCAACATACCCGTGCTGCGGGTCGTGAGTCAGTCGGTCTGACAGCCCTTGTCCACGGTGATCAAGGATGAATACCGCGAAGCCATTTTGATATAAATCGAAAATAAACTCTTTATATTTCAGGTATGACTCTATGCGGCCGGAGCTAATTACTACGGTAGAACGAGGGTACTCGGGAATACAAAATGCATAGCGTATAGAAAACCCTTCATGGCCTTTAAACGCACCTTCTGTTACATGCTCTTGCCAGAACGGATTAATCATAGTGGCAAAGGTAGTCGCCAAATTGTTCTCAGACGTGAACGTCCAATCCATGATACCAGCCTTGATATGGTCATTAATGCTTAGATAATAACTAAAAACCCCGTCACATTACCAACCTGCTTTGCAGATTTTATTACTGGGCAAGGTTCACCGTTTTTACATTTACATAGCTAGCCGAAGAGTTACGGTAAATTCAAAGGTAACGAGAGTGTTACTTTAAGTCCTTTTCCTTCAAGTGGCGCAGCCTTAATAACGCCGTTATGCAACTCAACCGCGGCCTTTGCAATAGAGAGCCCTAAACCTACTCCACCCGATTCTCGCTCCCTTGCCGCTGAAGCACGGTAGAATGGTGAAAATATTTGTTCACAGTCTTCTAGTGATAAACCGTCGCCATCGTCACTTATTTCTATGTGCCAATGCGTATCATCTTGTTCAAATGCCACAGTGGTGAGGTATTTACTGTGTCGAATGGCGTTTCTCAGCACATTTTCTACAGCCCTACAAAGCATATGGCTGTCAACCAACACTGATAGCGTTGGGATAGTGGCAATGCGAAGCTGCTTGTTAGAGTTTGCGGCTTCAAAATTAGCATCTGTAAATACTTCATTTAAAACATCAGATAAAAATGCTTTTTTCAGCGACGCTTGACCTGCTTCTGCGCGGCTTAAGGTAAGCAGTTGGCCTACCAATGCTTCCATTCGGTTAGCCTCTCGCTCGACACGCATGAGTGTGTCAGGGTCGACATTTTGCTGATATGCCAACCCTAGCGCCATTTGCAGCCTAGCGAGTGGTGAGCGAAGTTCGTGAGATACATCTGCCAACAACCGTTTTTGCGCCCCCCCACATTGACTCGAGCTTCTCTGCCATGATGTTAAAATCTCGCGCAAGCTGTCCAAGCTCATCATATCTTTTTGAGGCGTGACCAACTCGGGTATTCCATTGTCCGTTGGCAAGTTTCTTCGCAGAACTTTGGATGTGTAAAATCGGCGTTGTTAACGAACGGGCAAACAACCAGCTCAGAATACTGGTGGTGATTATTGCTATAGAAAGCAAAAGTAAAAAAGAGGGCTTATTTTCTGCAGCGCGATCTAACTTCACTGTAAACAATGCGTATTGTTTATTGGCATAGTTAAAAAGCATGGGGCCAGAATACTTTATGGGTCCTCGCTTAATCGCAATTGCCGTCTCTTGCCCAATTAATTTTTGCATTGCCTTAGCGTCTTTGTCTCGAACTGGTGCGCCTGGAGGGGTAATTATTTGCTTATTTTCGGTATTAATCGCAACTAAGCGACCGCGAGTTTCTCGTTCAAGGCGGTTAAGCAGTTTCACTAACGGGATAGTCTGCCTTCTTTCCCGCTCCAACCGAGTTACCGACGCAGATAAAGTTCGAACATCTTGGGGGGTAATATCAACCACTTCCAACTCTTCAAAAAAGAATCGTGTACCCACGATAGCCAATGCCGCGGTAACTATAAATGTGGCCCAAAACCACAAAAATATTCGCCCCATAATAGCGCGAGTTGGATTTAACTTTTTCAGCATACCGCTACTCCGACAGCAACATATACCCTACGCCCCTCAAGGTTTTAATTTTATCGCCAGGCGTAGCGGCAGAGATTTTCTTACGCAAATTGCTCACATGCATATCGACACTTCTATCGAATGCCTGCAGAGGCTTTCCAAGCACTTTTAAGCTAATTTGCTCTTTTGTCACTCGCTGTGAAGCATTCAGCATAAGCAGGCGAAGGATCATGAACTCTATTGTTGTAAGATCTAAATCCACGTCGTTCACTTTCACCTTCTGACTACTCGGGCTTAGGAATATTTCGTTTATGAGGATGTCCTGCTCTGCACCGCCGCCATTTGCAGATAACGTATGACGACGCACAATTGCCTTAATTCTCGCCACAAGTTCGCGATGATTGAAAGGTTTGGGCAGGTAATCATCGGCACCTAATTCAAGGCCAAGAATACGGTCGTAGTCATCGCCGCGGGCGGTAAGCATCAGCACCGGAGTAGTATGGCTTGCTCTCAATTTTTGAAGCACGTCAAAGCCGTCCATTTTAGGCATCATTACATCCAGCAAAATGAGGTCGTAGTGATGCCCGGAAATAGCTTCTGAAAGCCCAGCTTCACCATCATCTTTAACGGTTACTCGATACCCCATCCCAGAGAGGTAAGACGACAACATATCTGTAAGTTCTTTGTCGTCATCAATTACCAACACAGACTGTAAATGGAAGTCATTATTCATCAAAATATACTCTTTAGCCTTTCAATGCCTTTCCTACAGGTTAAAAACGAAAAGGTTTGATTTAAAAGTTGATACGTCATCTCTTGTAGGTGAAACACTATATCCTTTTGAAGCTTTACCGTCTTTCTATAGAGCTGCCTTTACACAAGCTTTACACTTTGCTGACGGATTTGCGCGCAGTAAAAGACTAATCTCATATTGTCGAAACAAAAGGAGACGATTATGAAAAAGCTACTTATTGCTTCAGCGATTATTGCAACAGTAGGCATTGGCAGCTTTGCCTATGCCAAGCCACACGGCAGCGAGATGCATCACCATGATACAGTGAAATCTTCAGTTAAAAACATGGTTAAACAATTGCGTGGGCTTTCTCTCACTGACGCGCAAAAAGACGAAGTTAAGTCACTCATTGCAACCTTTAAAGAAGAGACAGCGAACTCTAGAAGAGCAAGAAAGGAAGATAGAAAACACAATGGGTTTGATAGGCAGGCGCTTGTTGAGGCAACCGACGCAGAGCTTATCGAAATTATTAAGCAGCGCATTGCCAAGCAGACGAAAAAGCACCTCGCAGTGGCCGCGCTACAACACGATATATTTAATGTATTGACCGCTGAGCAACAGGCGACACTCAATCAGCGTCATCAAGCGTTCAAAGAAAAGCGAGAGGATATGCGACAGGAAATGCTTACTAGTGCCCGTGAAAGGCGTGGTGGCTCTTACCAAGAGCGTCACGACAGTTATGAAGGGCAAAGACGCGGGTCTGCTCATGATTTTGCTCATGATTTTCCTTATAGACCAGCGCAAAATATGGACATTGAATTCTTTGATAACATTACACTCTCAGAAGAACAAAAAGCGGCGATAGCTGATATTCGTGAGACGCAAAAAGAAAACCGCGCCTTACATCGAGAAACGTTTAAAGCATTTAAACACGCTCAGCGTGAGTTGATAAAAAGTGATAACTTTACTGAGGAAGCGTTCCTCGCGATTGCCGCTCAATATGAGGATGAATTAGTTTCTGCAGCTTTAGACAAGGTTAAATCTAAAAAAGCTATGCTTGCGGTTTTAACCGACGACCAAAAAAATGCGTTAAAAAGCAATAGACGAGAAGCCCGAGGATTGATGGAGTTACTAAACTAACTGCATGACGCCTGTACTTTTCAGATTTCATTTAAATTATTGAAAGTAAAAAGCAAATAGCCGAGTTAACGCTCGGCTATTTAACGTTTTGCTGCCTAAAAACTTGGCTTCACTGGTTTGTAATCGGGTGATAGAAACAGCGGAGAAGTAATGATTAAATCAGCAGTTGCCGGTGTACAGGCCACAGGCACATTCCAAACCGAGCATAACCTCAGCAGAGCTTTCACATCAGGATCGTGAGGGGCAGCATTTAGCGGGTCCCAAAAGAAGAATAATGCATCGAGTTTATTTTCTGCGATTAGCGCGCCAATTTGCTGGTCGCCACCTAGAGGCCCACTTTTAAAACGCTGTACCTCAAGCCCGGTTTCATCGGCTACTAAGCCTCCAGTTGTTCCAGTAGCAACCAGATGACACTGCTCTAATACGTTTTGATGTTGTTTAGCCCAAACCAATAATTCAGGTTTCTTGTGATCATGGGCCACTAGCGCCAGTGTTAGCTTACTCATTACCAGATTTGCCTTTTATTTTGAAAAACGGTTTAACTGCGTTTATTACTCCATAGAAAGTGTACAGCGTACTTGCACGTTTAAGAAGCAAAATTCAGCAAAGTTATTTTTGTATAAATATTCACAAGGGCGTGAACAGTTGTCAAACATCTGTAACAGTTTGCAATGTAATATAAGAATTCGCTTATTTAGCTGCTCTTTTGGGTCGTAAGATGAATACAAATAAAATATTTATACATTAATATTGCATATAAATTCAAAATAGGTACACTTATCCACGGTTAAAGCACACGCACTTTTTTGAAAAAGTGACGTAAGACAGGAATTAATGATGACAACATCAACTCACGTGGTGTTTTTTAAGGCAAACCGCGTAACAAAGTTTACCTCTCCCCTGGCTAGCTACACGTTGCATAGCGAGCGACGACACTCGTTCTAATCTATGCTTTTGCAGTAGCACACTTTTTACCTTTGTAATGTGGTCGAGGTTAGGCAATAGACGCCCAATCAGTTTACAAAGGTAAAAAGTGATTTTTTTCCTTTATTTTGAATAAATTTATTATGTATAACGTTTCAATTATTGGTGCCAGTGGTTACACAGGGGCACAACTTGTCCAATTAGTTCAGCAGCACCCTGAACTCGTGCTCAAGGGTACATATGTTTCATCAAACAGCGCCGATGCACATAAGTCTATTGGTGAACTGCATGGAAACCTCGCCCACGTCGACGCAACTCTGCTTCCTATTAACGATGAAGTACTAGAGACGCTGGCTAATAGTGTGGACTTTATATTTTTGGCTACTCCCCATGAGGCAAGCCACGACTGGATGCCCATACTCACTTCGGGTTCCGCAAAGGTGCTCGATTTATCAGGTGCATTCAGGCTAAAAGACACCCAGGTGTTCGAAGATTTTTATGGATTTCCTCATTTACAAAAAGACAGCTTAGAACAAGCGGTTTACGGCTTAGCCGAATGGTATTGTTCAGATATTCAGCCGGCAAAAATTATCGCGGTGCCAGGCTGCTACCCAACGGCCAGCTTAACGGCACTCAAGCCTCTGTGTGAAAACCAGTTGCTAGACAAAGCGGTACGCCCTGTTATTAATGCCGTATCGGGTGTGTCGGGTGCGGGTAGAAAAGCGAATTTAACCACCAGCTTTTTTGAAGTCAGTTTGCACGCTTATGGCGTGCTAGGTCATCGTCATACCCCAGAAATTGAAGCCTATTTAGGCACGCCTGTTATATTCACTCCCCACTTAGGTAATTTTAAGCGCGGTATTCTTGCTACCATCACTGTGAAAGTGAAACCTGGCATAAAGCAAGCCCAACTTGATGAAGTGTATAAAGCTGCCTATGCTGATAAGCCTATTGTTCGTTTGCGCAACAGCTTCCCTGTCTCTTATACACATCTCCGAGCCCACGAGACAGGCAGAAATCTCGTA
>OJFL01000666.1_pt1 | contig 16440 bp, 12 predicted proteins | sample 1594131 | NCBI WGS metagenome assembly OJFL01 (sample SAMN05416782, study PRJEB24817) | seawater metagenome | isolation source: Sea water | place: Canada:Atlantic | collected 2013-07 | reverse complement strand
ACGAGATTTCTGCCTGTCTCGTGGGCTCGGAGATGTGTATAAGAGACAGGTGGCAAAGCGGCTGGGGTTAAACTCTGAGAAGTTTTTAAGCGACTACCTAGTTAAGCACTTGCTTAAAAATGGCAGCGGCGAATAGCAACGGTTTGCTGAATTAGTGACCAAAAGCGGTATTGAGAATATGATGGGTGAAGGTTTTACGCAGGTAAAAACCTCTCGGACGGGTTTGCAGCTTTTCACCCTCAGGACCACGGGCTTCTGTTAGCACGCGTCCATTTGCGGCCTTCGGGCGAATGTGCAGCGCAGTGCCTTGCCTTGAGGTAATGGACTCGACATGCCCAGTCACTATTTTTTCTGTTAACTCTTCCCAGTCTTGTCGTAGCAGGGCGTCTTCTTCCTCACTTGGGCGCCAATAAAACCCAGTAGCAACCCGTCTATCAGCGAGGGGAATACGCCTATCACCCTCGATAGGAAGCCACAATACCTGCTGTAGTTTGTTGCGTACGTTACTTGTTGTCCAAGTAATGCCTGGCTGCATTAGCAATGGCGCAAAACACACATAAGTGGTTTCAAGGGGAGCAAACGATGCATCAATGGGAATGGTTTTAAGTTCGATACCCAGCTCTGGGAAATCTTGTTGAGGTTTGGAGCCGGCGCTAGCACCTAGCCACTTTTCAATAAGCATGCCTGGCCAGCCCTTGTGACGCTGCAGGTTTGCAGGTATTGCCACATTTGCCATAGAAGCCAACTCACCAAGAGAGAGACCTGCTATAGCATGGCAGCGGCTTAGTAACTCGTCTGGAGTGCTTGGCGGTGACTGGGGAGGCTGCATTGTTATCGTAAAATTCCTGTTTGAACTTAGCCATTGAATATTAACACTATGATTGGAGCATAGTTTGTGGAAGAATGAAAACATATTACCAGTATTGTGTGCCCGGGAGTCTATGTGATAGATGCCGATGGATTCCGTGCGAATGTGGGTATAGTGATTTGCAACAAAATGGGACAAATATTTTGGGCAAGACGTTATGGCCAACATTCATGGCAGTTCCCTCAAGGCGGAATTGATGAAGGGGAAACTGCCGAGCAAGCCATGTTCCGCGAGCTACACGAAGAAGTAGGTTTGACATCAAAAGATGTCACTATTTTAAGTGTTACCCGTAATTGGCTTAGATATAAGCTACCAAAGCGACTTATTCGACAAGGTAGTAATCCTGTTTGTATAGGACAAAAACAAAAGTGGTTTCTTTTGCAACTCGATTGTCAGGATCGCGATGTAAATGTGTTAAAAACAGGCCACCCAGAATTTGATGACTGGCGATGGGTAAGTTATTGGTACCCAATTAGAAATGTTGTTTCGTTTAAACGTGACGTTTATCGTAGGGTGATGAAGGAATTTTCCCCGGTGGTCATGTCGGCGCAGCAGCGAAGTCCTCAACGTCAGGGGAATGCTTCAACTAAACGCGGTAAAAAACGCAGGCGCGGGTAAGGAATCAGGAGTAACCGTTGAATACCCCTAATAGCTCAGGCGCAATGTTAAACACGTTAAAGCGTATTGTGCAGGAAATGAATCAAATTCCTGCACTCGATACCGCTTTGTTTCGTCTTGCGTCCAGAGTAAAGCAAACCTTAAATGTTGACTCATGCTCAATATACCTTGCCGATAATGACGCCCAAGCGTTCGTATTAAAGGCGACAGATGGATTGCATCCCGACGCGGTAGAACATGTTCGCATAGGCTTTACCGAGGGACTGATTGGTTTAGTTGGTCAGCGGGAAGAGCCTCTTAACATTGCAAACGCGCAACACCATCCCCGTTTTAAACATTATCCCGAAGTAAGAGAAGACAATTACAACGCGTTTCTTGGTACCCCTATTACCAATCAGCGTCGCGTTCTTGGGGTTATCACGCTGCAGCAAACTGATCTTAGGCGCTTCAGCGAAGATGAAGAAGCGTTCCTAGTTACCTTAGCAGCTCAGTTAGCTCTTGAAATTACTAATGCGGACATTCGAGGAGCGTTAACACTTTCTCATACTGCTGGTCATGTCGACCAGCAGAAAAACGTGCGCGGCATCGCTGGGTCTCCAGGGCTTGCCATCGGCAAAGGTTTCTCACCCGATAAGTCAATTAATTTAAAAAACTGGGTGGTAAAGCGAACTCGCTCACCGGCCGATCAAATCGCTCTTTATCGCAAAGGCGTAGAAGTCACTCGAGGCCATGTAGACACCTTGTCTCAGCGTTTAGACGATGGCATTCCCGACGACGTGAAGTCAATATTTCAGCTTTATCATCACCTTTTAGATGCCAACAGCTTGGGACGTGAAGTAGAAGAAAAAATCCGTCAGGGATGGGATGCGGCGTCATCATTAAAAATGGTAGTGGAAAGCTACGCAGCTCGCTTCAGAGCTATGGAAGACCCGTATATGCAGGAGCGGGCCATTGATATTATAGACTTGTCTGACCGCATACTCGCTAACATTTTGAGCGAGCAAAACGGGCACAAGTTAGCTGAAAAGTCGGTAACCGAACCCTGTATTCTCGTTGCTGATGAAGTTTCAGCGACTATGTTGGCTGAATGCCCGCGAGATAAGCTTCAGGGTATTATTTCAGTGCGTGGTTCTAACAACTCCCATGCCGCTATTTTGGCTAGAGCCATGGGTGTTCCAGCCGTTATGGGTTGTCAGAGTGTGTCGCCTGCTCTGCTAGAAGACAAAGAAATTCTGCTCGATGGCTATTCTGGCGAGGTGATAATATCGCCAGCTCGACCCGTTAAAGCTGAGTTTATTCAGCTGATAGAAGAAGAGTCGGCCATTGCTGAAAAAATTGAGGCGGAGGCTGACAAGCCTTGCGAGACAATTGATGGCTGTCGAATGTCGCTTTATATTAATGCTGGGCTCTCAGCTGAAGTAGAGCTTGACGCGCAGCAAATTGGTGCTGGAGTAGGTTTATACCGAACTGAAATTCCTTTTATGCTTAGAGAAAGGTTTCCTTCTGAGCAAGAGCAGGTCACTTTGTATCGCCAGATATTAGAAGCTGCCCCAGATTTACCAATAACCATGAGAACCCTTGATGTGGGTGGCGATAAGCCACTGCCTTATTTCCCTATTAATGAGGAAAATCCATTTCTTGGATGGCGTGGAGTGCGACTTACCCTTGACCACCCTGAAATATTCCTGGTTCAAATCCGCGCTATGCTGCGAGCTAACATAGGGCTTAATAACCTCCAAATTATGCTTCCTATGATTTCTACGGTTTCGGAAGTAATTGAGGCCAAGCAACTCATTAATCAGGCATTTTTAGAAATATCGGAAGAGGCAGAAGAAGGGCTCCACAACATAGTACGCCCCAAACTTGGAATAATGCTTGAAGTGCCTTCGGTACTCTATCAGCTGCCACAACTTGCAAAGCATGTGGACTTTTTCTCGGTAGGTAGTAATGACCTCACACAATATTTATTGGCCGTTGATAGAAACAATGCGCGGGTGGCGAGTTTATACAATAGCTATCATCCAGCCGTATTGGGCGCACTTTACGATATAGTGCAAAAAGCGAATGTTAACCGCACTCCCGTTACTATTTGCGGCGAGATAGCGGGCGAGCCTGCGGGAGCACTTTTGCTTATGGGTATGGGATACCGTCGTTTAAGTATGAATGGCTTTAACCTTCGTAAAATTAACTGGTTGTTACGCAAAGTCACGCTAGAAGAATGTAAGCAATTGCTCTCTCTTTCGCTTACTTCATCTTCGCAGCAAGAGGTATTTACTCATCTGAACGAATACCTTGAAAGAAAATCGCTAGCTGGGTTAATTCGCGCTGGGTCGTAATAAAAATAACCTAAGTTTTGTTATAGAAAAAGATGGTTGATTGCCGTCAGTGTTTTGCCCCACGTCATAGTAACTATGCTACCCTCACCGATGATAAATATTTAAAGGATAATGAATGGAACCTGTCGTTGTCATTCTTCTAAGTTGTGTGCTTCTAGGTTCAGTTGTAGGTATTTTGGCGGGAATGCTGGGTATTGGCGGCGGCTTGATTATCGTTCCCGTGTTGTCATACCTGCTTGTTCACTTACTCGGTATGACCACAGAAACCGTAATGCCGGTAGCAATAGCTACGTCGCTTTCTACTATTGTGTTTACAAGTATGTCATCCGCATATGCGCATTATCGGTTAGGCAATATTCAAAAAAATATTGTGCTGTATACAGGAATGGGGATTGCAGTGGGCGCTATTATTGGTGCACAAATTGCGAGTCATATTTCTGGCGAATTATTAAAAGATATTTTTGCCGTATTGGTTATTCTTATCGCGGCACAGATGATATTCGGCAAGCAAAAGCAGTCTGATAACCAGGCTAGCAGAGCAGTGCTCAGTTGCGTAGGAAGTGGTACGGGTATAATAAGTGCGCTAATGGGTATTGGCGGCGGCGCTTTACTTGTGCCTGCACTTGTGTGGTTTCGAGTCAATGCCCGTGCGGCAATAGGCTGTGCGGCATTTTGTGGGCTGGTAATCGCAATATTTGGCACGTCGAGTTTTATTATTGCCGGTTGGAACGCCCCAGATGTACCTGCGTACAGTTTAGGTTATGTGTATTTACCTGCGGCAGCAGGTATCATTGCTACCTCTATGATTACCGCAAACATCGGTGCTAAACTCGGGCAAAAAGTAAACGTGCGTATTTTAAAAGCTATGCTTGCCTGCTTATTAGTGCTGGTAAGTATTCGAATGATTTTAGGAATTGAATAATATAATGGAACAGAGCAGTTACCTGGTATTCCCCAGTATCGATCCCGTTATTTTTAGTTTGGGACCATTAAGCGTACGCTGGTACGGATTAATGTATCTCGTTGGATTTATCGCAGCGTTTTTACTTGCACAAAAACGCTTGTCGCAAACGCCGTGGAATAAAGACCAATTAAGCGACCTATTGTTTTGGAGCTTTGTAGGCGTGATATTAGGTGGCCGAGTAGGCTACGTTTTCTTCTATCAATTTGGTATGTTTGTAGACAACCCGCTGTATCTCTTTAAAATTTGGGCAGGTGGAATGTCGTTCCATGGCGGTTTAATTGGTGTGCTTGTGGCACTAGCTTGGCAGGCCAAACGCATGAAGGCTACCTTTTTAGAGTTAGGCGACTTTGTCGCACCGCTAGTGCCCATTGGTTTGGGAGCGGGTCGTATTGGTAACTTTTTAAATGCAGAACTATGGGGTAGAACCACTGATGTACCATGGGCGGTAATATTCCCGAATGCGGGTAATGTTCCCAGACACCCATCACAGCTGTATGAATTTGCCTTAGAGGGTGTGCTTCTTTTCATTATTTTATGGCTGTACTCAGCGAAAAAACGCCCTGTTGGTGCAGTAAGCGGCCTGTTTTTGCTGGGCTATGGTAGTTTTCGTTTTATAGTGGAATTTTTCAGAGAGCCCGATGCACATATAGGGCTTTACCAAATGGGGCTTAGCCAAGGGCAGCTTCTTTGCCTACCCATGATTGCTTTGGGCGTAGGATTAATTGTACGTGCTTATATGGGCACGAAAAATAGTGTTAAAACGTAGAAGATATAAGAATCAATGAAAGAATATCTCGCTCTCATGCGCCATGTACGCGATACAGGTGTGAAGAAAGAAGACCGTACCGGAACTGGTACGTTAAGCGTATTTGGTTATCAAATGCGGTTTAATCTGCAGGAAGGATTTCCTCTTGTTACCACCAAAAAGTGTCATTTAAAGTCAATCATTCACGAACTCTTGTGGTTCCTCAAAGGCGAAACTAATATCGCTTACTTAAAAGAGCACGGCGTGCGAATTTGGGATGAGTGGGCAACAGAAGATGGCGAGCTTGGTCCGGTTTACGGCAAGCAATGGCGCAGTTGGGAGCGTGGTGATGGCACTACCATTGACCAAATATCTGATGTAATTCAGCAAATAAAAGATAACCCAGATTCCAGACGACTCATAGTAAGTGGCTGGAACCCTGCTGCATTACCCGATACGCAATACTCGCCGAAAGAAAACGCTGCAATGGGGAAGCAGGCGCTTCCGCCTTGTCATACCATGTTTCAGTTTTATGTGCTTGATGGCAAATTAAGCTGCCAACTTTACCAGCGCAGCGGCGACATCTTCCTAGGTGTGCCATTTTTTTGTGATAATAAAAACGATACTCACGCACGAATGGGTGATCTTTTACATTGATATATATAGAAATTGTACTATTATTAAAATTATATCCTATGTGAATCGTTATCTACGATTTTTAAGAGCTGGTTTGATAGTCCAAAACACACATAAATGCGAACTAATTACTTTGATATAGGGAATAATTTTTAGATGAAATGGCAAACAATGCACAAGTTACGATAACCTGTATCAATAACAAAATTTTAAAAAGGCAACTTAATGAATATACACCCCGAAAAACAATATTTAGATTTACTGACCTTGTTATTAGAAACAGGCAGCGAAAGAGTTGATCGAACTGGCGTAGGTACAAAAGCCATTTTTGGGCATACCATGCGATTTGATTTATCTGAAGGATTTCCTGTATTTACGACAAAGCGTGTATACTGGAAAACAGCATTTAAAGAGATGCTATGGATGCTTTCTGGTGGCCACAATATCAAAGAATTGGTTGAGCAAAACGTTCATATTTGGAGTGATTGGCCTTACAAAAAATTTATTGATGCTCAGCCTGAAGGTAGTGCAGATAAATCAATTACGATGGAAGAGTTCGAGCAGCGTATCATTGCTAACGATGATTTTGCTCAGCAATGGGGTGATCTTGGGCCAGTATATGGTAAACAGTGGCGTAGATGGAAAACTGAAGATGGGCAAGAAATTGATCAAGTCTCTCAGGTAATTGATTTACTGAAGAACAATCCATCATCGAGACGCATCATATTTGACGGCTGGAATGTCGGTGAACTTGATCAAATGGCTCTTCCACCCTGTCATAAGCATTATCAATTTTATGTTGATCCAAATACCAATAAACTCTCTGGTGGTATGGTGCAACGTTCTTGTGATTCTTACCTTGGGCTTGCATTTAATGTTGCAAATTTGGCCTTAATTACCACGCTCCTTGCGGAGCAAACTGGCTATGATGTTGGTGAAATTGTTTGGTTTGGTATGGATGTGCATTTATATATGAATCATATTGAGCAAGCTAAAAAGCAATTATCACGGGAGCCAAAAGCATTTCCTAAATTAATTATAAAGCGTAAGCCAGATTCATTATTTGATTATACGATTGATGATTTCGAACTTGACGGATATGACCCTCACCCTGCAATACCTGCACCAGTAGCGGTATAAGGTGAACTCAATTTATGGCTGGGCTTGAAACATATAACACTCCTGAGAAATTAAAATCATTCCTTCAGGAGTTGCTCAGCCAGAAAGAGTTACCTACACACAAAGGCAAAATAGCCCGCTCGCTGATTGAAAAAACATATGGCTTTCAACATTGCTCTTTATCTAACTATCACGGTTTTGATAAATATCAGTGGTGTAAAAATGTTGTTGATGATTTTGAAAAGGATTTGATCGCAAAAGAAGGCGGTAATATTACAGGGGTGAACTTTGAATATGGCACTCCAAAGCGATTTAAAAAACTACTAGATAAGCTTAAAGGTGATATTGATGGCTTGCCAGTTGCCCCTCAAGGAGATAGGTCTGGGCGAATATCGTTCCGAGCTTTTGAAAGAAAGTTTAAATTTCCCACGAATTCTCTTGTAGGTAAAACCGAGTCATGGCAGTGGGCACGCGACATGCTCAATGAGTTTGATGAAAAGCTTTATGAACAAGGTATTACGGGGACGGTTTGGGAGCGAAAAGTTCCTGATATTAGAAAGTATTTAGAAGAGTTGAACAAGAATCAAAAGTTACCTATCAATGAGCGTGGAAAGTTAAATCGTAAATCAGTAATGACGGAGTTTGGTTTAGCGGCTAATCAAAGCACTAGTGTAGCTGAAACACGTGCTCCTAAATTAAAAGAGTTGTTCAAAGAATATGATGAACTCATCAGTCAACAAGACTATTCGCAGTATGCAGGAGACAAATACAAGGATGCTTTGTCAGAAATACTCGAAAACAAAGAACTAGTACTGGATTCTTCATCAAGAGTGATCAGTATAAAATGGTTAGCACAAGAGCTAGATATTGCAAAAAACACCATCAGAACTAGTCCGAACCTGATGAAATTGATCGATGAACGTACACAAACGCTCCATCAAACTCAGCTACGGGGTGTAACTAGAAAATCATTCAATGTTTATGGTGCAGCTACACTCAATTTAGGCGCAACACCATACTCTGAAGTGCATGGTAGAGTATATTCTTTTTCTTCGCTCATCGAATTATACAGTCTCGAATTGGCCGAAAAAATTGGCACCGCATTTATTGCAGTCACTAACAAAGCTGCAACAGGCTCAGTAAAAAATAAGTATTTACGTATTCTTCATTTTTTCGAATGGTTAGCCAATCCAAAAAATATAGACAGGAACGTTGCTGATTCATTACGCGACAATAAAAAAGTTAATCAAGCTGATTTTGGTAGAGCTTGTATGGCATATCGGGCAGCGCTATTACTTGAAAACCCTAGTGCTAACTTAAACACATTTATCATTACTCAATTTGGTGACGCAAGAGTTCTTCCTAAATACACCTTTCTAACCAAAGGTAGAGTCAATAAAGACAAAAGCCACAGGCAGTCGATACTTGAAGCTAGCATCAAAAAGGATGAGTTAGAGCGAGTAGAGGAAATATTAACAGATGCAGCAAAATATCGTGGCATCGAAATAAGTCAAGGTAAGGATACGAAAGCCTTTCTAGAAACGTTAATGTTTGAAAAAGTTAATAAGCCTGACCTGCCTGATGACCTTTCTGAAGCTATGCAGGAGATCACGGAATCACGATTGTTAGAAATACGAATTCAGGCGAGTAACGTTTTTAAACAGTGGCAAGTGCTGCACAAAGAAGGAGTTGAGTTACTCGATTTGGCAACTGTCGATTGTGATGAATTTCGCTTAATGTTGGAAAAAAGAGTATCGATTAGTTCCTTTCAATGGTCTCAATACATCAAAGACATATTTCCTATCGACAATAAGCAACTTACTCTTGCTAACCTACTTAAAATTATTAAAACAGTTTACAAAGCCTGTCCTCCAAATATAGCTACCACTAATATGCAAATGTGGAACAAAAAATATCAACTCTTTGGTGGTATTGAACGAGTTGCTTCTTATCTAGTTCCTACCCGCAAGGCTATTAGCTCTGCATTAACATTATACCTTTGTGAAAGCGGAGCTAACGTTGCTGTCGCCCTAACATTACCTAATGATTGTGTTCGTAAATCAGGCATTGCTCAACATAAAAAGGTAGTCGGTAAAAAGGACAGATCGTTTGGCAAGCCTATCTATGATGATCTGGCGGTCAAAAGCGATAACGTAGAATGTGTAAGTGCTGTTAATGCGCTTGAGTATATTTGTTCAGCACAACCTGAATCAGATGACGATACGCTGCAATATTATCAAAAAGGGGCTGTTCAACCACTAACAGAGTTTGCTTTTAGAGATGAGTTTAAAGCTATTTGCAATCATTCTAGTTATTTAAAGCAATTTAGACTTGTTCCTTCAATGCTTAGGCCAACGGTTTTGTTGAATGTTCAATTAAAAGATCCTGCGAATCTTGGCGTTGCACAACTTATTGCTCAACATGAATCAGGTGCAACTACAGAAGGCTATACCAATAAACTTCCCCACCGTATTCAAATGGAAAAAGATATGCTGGAGTTCCAGCAAACGATTGAAGTGGTCATGGTTTATGATGATGAAGATGCGCATAAAAAACTGAACATGACTCAAAAAGAATGGAATGAAAAGAAGCAAAAAGTTGAAAAAACAGGCTGGGGTGTTTTTTGTAAAGATAGAGAAATTGTGACCGAATCAGGTGAAAGGGTTAAATGCGATGAAGTAGAAAACTGCGTTAAGTGCAAGCATGACCGTATGCTAGTAAGTGCTGATCCTATATCTATTTCTGACATGATTATTTGGAAGACAGCATTAGACAACAGTGAAACCGCGTTTACTGCCAAGAATATGAATAGGTGGAGTGATGTTTGGGTGCCTTGGCAGGCATTATTCACTGTGGTTTTAGATGAGAAAATGACACGAGGCAAGCTTAGCCTTATCAAGAAACAAGCCACTGCAATTGCTAATCAGAAAATGAGTAATAGTGACTTTACAATGCCGGAGCCTTGGTAATGAGTAATTTAGCTTTATTAGATGTTTTTCAGGCTTCTGATGCTGAGGAGAAGTTCAAAAGTAATAGGGAAAGCTGGCCTTGGCTTAGTAATATTTCGATTGCGGAAAATACAATCGAAATAACAGATACAGTTGGTGACAATCGCGGTAAATCAAGTGTTGAGTTTGATATTAAACTACTTGATGGTAGTAAGTTAACGGATAAGCGAAATAAGGAATTTTACAACTTAGTAATTGAGTATGTAGAGGTTTTTCGGTTACACAACCCCGTTATAGGCGCTTCAGTCCATGCGCAGCGGATAAGGTCGCTGTTATCGTTTATTTGTTGGTTAAGTCAATACAAAATCAGGTCGTTAGCAAAAATAACTAAAACTCATCTTGAAAAGTTCGCAAATGATGCTGCTTTTGGCGCAGAGTTTTCCCTTAGCATTCCTGAAAAAGTATTTAACGCTATCAAAAAACATTTGCTTGAAGGACGTAAGTTACCATTCAGGCAAGCCAACACCCTTAAACGAGGTGAAATATATAAGCTGGTTGGTGTTAATGGTTTGCCAATTAGAAACTTTACATACACCACTAGAATTCTTGATTGGTATGAGAGTCAGTTAAAAAAGGATTTTGAAGGCATTGAACTGGAAAAGCTTACTGTTCAGGACGTATTAGAGGAATTAGACCTTATCCCTAATATTGTCACAATTCAGGATTTACACAGAAAATTGATGCCACTGGAGGAAATTTGGAGCTGGCAACATTACTTTAAAAGTGAACCATTCCCTAAAAATCCATTCCCTGAGGGGGCATCGAAAGCCGCTAGTAGACTTGGAACAGCAAGTAAGAGAACCAAAACTATACCTCCTAAAGTTGCTTTTGCAATGATGAGAGAAAGTGCAAATTGGGTGCTTAACTACGGTGATGAGATTCTTGATTTATATGCCTCAGGTGCTGATGCAGAAATCGCAATAAAGCGGTTATCAAATAAAGGCTTAAACCTCAATATCAGGGATGGAAAACAGAGCAATAATGGAGTTGCAACTCTAGAAGGTGTTGTTCGTTATCTTGCTTCTGCATGCTTTACAGTTATCGCTTCACTAACAGCAAGGCGAAAGGAAGAGATTTTCGATCTCGGATATCAATGTATCGATGAAGAAAGAGGTGATGGTGCTTATTGGCTAACTATTTACATTGAAAAAACAAGTCAGCGGTATGACTTGTGCCCAGTTCCAGTGTTAGTTAAAAAAGCCATTAATATACTTGAAAAGCTCAGCGAAAAAGCAAGAGGTTTATCTGACAACGATACATTATGGCAATACGTTTCCAGAGAAGGTGAAGTCGTTAAATTAAACGATCAACAAGTGAGAAGTAGCCTTCAAGATTTTTACACTTCTTTTGTAAGCAAAGATTCATCTCATGAGTGGAAGTTTTCATTTCATCAATTTCGTAGAATGTTTGCTTTGCTCTATTACTATCGTTTTGAGGGTGCATATATTGGCGCACTGTCGCATCATCTACGTCACTTTAATATCGAAATGACCAAACGATATATTACCGATGAAAAATTCATGAAGGAAATGAAAGAGATTGGTGAAGGATGGACCGCCAGTTTCTTACGAAGAGTAGCGTCTGGTAAGGCAATCATAGGAGGCAAAAGCGGTGACAAAATCAAGCGAAAATTATCAGATTGGTTAACACATTTTCGTGGCAAAGTTGATGTTGTTGAGCGTGAGCGAGTTGTTGAAAAACTAATGCGTTATATGAAACGTGTTGGAGCCGAATTTACCCAACAGGTTTGGGGAACTATTTGTGTTTGCCCTAAAAAAACCGTACTAAGAAAGCACTCAAATTGTGCCAATGATAAAGGTGAACCTAATATTGCAAAAGGCTCTGTCGAAACGTGTGGCGGTTGCCCTTTTGCAGCTTATACAGATCGTTTTTCAGGTGCTATTTCTGATGATATTAAGGCAAGAGAAAAAACTAAATCGTTTTGTGAGAAAGGCTCTGTTCTTGATGAAATTACTGGAGTTCAAATTGTTTCATTACAAGAATTATTAACAAAAGCTAATGCAAGCTCTCCTTTTGAGGTGCCAAATGAATAGTCCAGAAAGCAATGAAGATAAAGCGAAAAAGTTGGCTGAGCAAATTGAGCTTCGTCTTAGAGTATTGAATGAAAAAATTATAGGTGCTCATACCGAACTTGAAATACCTACCAGTCTAACAAAGGTGCGTAATTGGGTTTGTGATGAATTGGGCATTGAGAAAATAGGCAGCCCAAGTTCATTTGTCACTTCGCATAAAGAGCATGGTCGCAAAGTTAAAAAGATTGCAAATTGCTTAGAGACACTAAAAAAACAAAAGAAACTACCTAAAAAGCCAAAAGAACAAAAATTAACTGAATTAAAAGCGAAAAACAAAGAACTCAATGAGTCATTGACCAATGCAGCAAACCAATATGTGCAATATTCCCAAGAAACTAAGCGATTAAAAGAAGAGTTAATACTAATTAACAGCAAAGTTGAAGGTTTAACTGAAGAACTAGATGAAACGTTAAGTGAATTACAAATAGCACGTGATGAAATCATTTTACTGCGTAAAAAATTAGCGCAATACGAGAATAGAAAGGCGTCTAAAGTAACTAAAGTTGAGTTTGTTAAAGGTGGTAATAATGCGAACTGACAACCAAAGTAAGCGGAAGAACTTAGAATCCAGTTTGGACGAATTACTTAAATCTTCTTTTGAAAATGACAACATCGAGATAGTCAATGGAAGAATTAATCGTACGTGGATACGCGAAACCCTAGGTTGTGGCGCAAATTGGGTATCACAAAATGATCATGCTATTAAAGTTATTGCTGAATATGAAAAAAAACTCAGAGCTAATGGATTAAAAATTAATGTTAAACCTTCGCCCGGAGTTAAGAATCATGAAACAAAGCAATTGTTGCAAAGGGTATCAAGATTAGAGCAACGCAATGCGCAATTGCTTGAGGATAACGGTCGTTTCAAGGCTAAGTTGTATGAATATGGCTGGGTTGATGCCGATGATGAACTTGCAGCACAAGGGCGTTTGCCGTGGTAAACGTTGTTGTAGACGTTGAAGTAAAACGTGTTCGTTATAAAAGTGATAATGGTTGTGTTTTTAAAGCTATTGTTCTTGATAATGAGGGACTGCACTCAGACAAACAAGTTAATGTACTCCTAACGGGGAAATTGGCAGGTGAAGACTTTCGCCTATACCAAGGTCAGCGCTTTAAGGTAAAAGCTCGCCAACATGGTGAGTATATCAACAAGCATACAGGAGAAGTCGAAGAGCAAATTAAAGCTACCAGTATCGTTGAACATCAGCCGAAAGGTGAAAACTTCATTTCATATATCACCTTCAACGAAACATTTGCCAATATTGGAGTCAAAACCGCAACAGCTCTGTATAAAGCCTTTGGTCAAGACATTTACCGACTCTTGGATGAAAAAAATTTTAAAGCATTATCACAAGTTGAAGAACTTACAGAAGACAAAGCTCATACCCTTATCCAAGGGTGGCATCATGATAAAAAAGGCAAGTTGGTTGAATGGCTAGAACTTTATCGTTTACCTGTATGGCTTGGGCGAAAACTTATAGCTGCATATAGCAATGACGCAGTAGATAAACTTGAAGCTGACCCTTACAGACTTATTGCTTTCGCAGTGACATGGAAGAAGATTGATAAGATTGCAACTGAGCAATTTGTAATAAAGCATGATGATCCACGAAGGCTTCATGCAGCAGTAACAGAAGTGCTATTCGCGGCATATACTGACGATGGCAATACTGCTTTAGATGCAGAAACTTTACTTAAGTCAGTTTCCAAGCTCATTGGTAGTGATTTAGCAAAACTGGCGCTAAAACAGGTTTACGTAAATGGCGGCTTTGTAATGTTGAACCCTGACCTTTATCAGAGTCGTGGCGCATCGCTTCAGGAGAGCTTTATTGCAGATGAAATATATAATCGAACTATCACCCAAGAAGAGCGAATGGACGGTAGTATTCAAACATACTTAACTACGTGGCAGCAAGCTAACTACCCTTTAACTAGTGAACAAACCCAAGCTGTCTACTATGGTTTATCAAAGCCATTGTCAGTGATAACAGGTGGTGCAGGAGTTGGTAAAACAAGTGTACTAGAGGCACTGCTTTATGTGTTAAATCATTCTGGTGGTCAGGCAATTCAAATGGCACTTGCTGGCCGAGCTGCTAAACGAATGCAGGAAACAACAGGGGAAGATGCAATTACTATTGCTGGTTTCCTCAACAAGCTAGATCAAGACAAACTTCAATCTGCTACACATATCATCATTGATGAATGTTCTATGGTCGATTTGTATTCATTGGTCAGAGTATTTAAGCGTATTAAACCCTCTCAAAAAATTATCTTAGTTGGAGATGCCGCTCAATTACCACCCGTTGGTGCAGGGAAAGTCTTTCATGTGCTGTCAGACGAGTTGAGCGAGCCAGTAACAAGGCTAACCAAGGTTTGGAGGCAAGATGAGAGCACAGGCATTCCAATGGTCTCACAGAGCGTTAGAGAAGGTGTTTGGACTGAGTTACCTACTTATTGTGGGAAAGCTACAGGTGTTACAGTTGTTAGCGCAGATGCTGAAAATATTTTTGGACAAATCGAGAAAATCTTAGATGAGCTAGGCGGTACTGATGAACAAGCAGATGTGAAAATTATATGCCCAACAACAAAGGATTGCGATTGGGGAACTCTTGGTATAAACCGAAAACTATCAAATAAGTATGTAGGTGATAATCAGCAAGTTTGTTTAAACCGTGGAAATGCCGCACCAGAACCAACAGGGCTAATGGTGGGGGATATGGTTATGGCAACCGTAAACAACTGGGAAAAGGATATAATGAACGGCTCTTTGGGGAGGATTACTCGGTTAGCAACAATTCGTGAAATAGAAGATGCACAACGAGCAAATTTACCTCTTTCTATTATCTCCGTTGCGTTTGACAACGAAGAAGTGTTGCTAGATGAAAATGATATCGATACTTTACAGTGGGGGTATGCAATCACCTGCCATAAAGCACAAGGTTCACAATTTCGTAGAGTTATCATTCCAGTAATCAATGGAAAAATGATTGATCGAACATGGGTTTATACTGCACTAACCAGAGGTGTTGAACAGGTGGTGTTTATAGGGAATGTTGAGCTAATTAAACGAGCGGTCAATAAACCACCAACAGTTGAACAGCGAATTGTTGGACTTAACCATCACCTCGATAGATTACGGCTTAATCAGCTAAGTAAGAGCGCCTAATGATCTTTTATAAAACAACCGATGAAAACTGCATTTTACAAGGGGCATTTAGCAAATCATCATATAGCGGTGTTCCTGTTTTTTTCGATGCCAATGGGGTTATCGAAGCGGTAAGCAATTATCTTATTTTTAAGGCGATAAAAGATACCGATCAAATCACATCCGTAACCACTTATGCAGATCAACTACAAACCTTCTTAAGGTTTATTGATGAAAAAGGTAAGGGATTATCATGGCAAAATGTGTCTGACGGTCATTTGGTTGAGTTTCGTGATGCTAAAATAATGAGTGGCAATAAAGACAGCTATGTCGCAGGTGTATTACGCACTGTATTTGATTTTTACTTATGGGCTGAACGCAATAAAGTTATTCGCCATCATGTCGCCATTTATGATGACGACAAAGAGTACGCAATCTCTGCTGAGAAAACCAAAACTAGTTGGAAGTGGCCCCATATACCATCGTCAACGTCTAAAGCGAAACCGACTCCGACAAATGATGATCTAGAACTTCTGCATGCAGTTACGATTGAGGAATCAGATGTGGTTGGGACGCGAGATTCCTTAATTTTTACAATCTATGAACGCTCAGCAAGAAGAATGGAAGCCTTGCAAATCAAAGTCTCTGATGTACCTGACTGGGATGAAATAGAAGAATATCAGGCCGAAAATAAGCTCTTCTACGTTGAAGTGACAGGTAAAAGAAAAATAGATCGCGATCTGGAGTTCCTACCAGAAACAATGGAGTTAATTCGCGAATACATTGAAAATGAGCGTTCAGATGCGGTTAGCGCTGCGAAAAAGCGAAATAAATTTTACAAAGAACCCGATGAACTTTTCCTGTCTCTTATACACATCTCCGAGCCCACGAGACAGGCAGAAATCTCG
>OJFL01000664.1_pt1 | contig 16460 bp, 10 predicted proteins | sample 1594131 | NCBI WGS metagenome assembly OJFL01 (sample SAMN05416782, study PRJEB24817) | seawater metagenome | isolation source: Sea water | place: Canada:Atlantic | collected 2013-07 | reverse complement strand
TTTCTGCCTGTCTCGTGGGCTCGGAGATGTGTATAAGAGACAGCTTATAAGGCTTATTAAGGTTGATACCGCAATGATACCCAGTATGGAGAAGTCAACCCAGTTCATCGTCTCTTTATTGCGTTGATGTTGCCTAAACTCATGCTAGACAAGATGCCGTTGGCGAGATGGCGCGCATTCTAACAGAAGCCAAAAATATTACCAGTATGTAATAAAATAGCCTTTTGTATAACATCTAGAACGCAGCCAAAATATTTACAGGTTAATTAACACTAAAGGTAGTAACTTTGCCTTTAAGCCCCGTAAGCTCTTTTAAGTGCGGGAGCGCCGAATCGAGTTTCTTTTTGTCTAGATCTGGGCCAACAAACACTTTATTGAGCAAACCTGAACTAGTTTGGATTTTTCGACTGAAGGCTCGATACCCTGCTTTTTCTAACTTACCGAGTAATGTTTTGACATTCTTTTCATGTCTGAAACTACCTAACTGAATTACCCAGCCCGCATCTTCCTCAACAAGTCGGTTGGTACTTTCAACAACTGTTTGGTTGGCAAGTTCATCGTCCTCTTGTACGGCAGGCTGCGATACTTTTGATGCGGTATCAGATGCTCCCTCGCCCTCTGCGTTAATGCTTGCGGCTTCCTGATTTTCAAAAACATCGTCAAGCGCTTCGGCTTCTTCTATGTCAACCGCAGGCACAGCGGCTCTAGCCACACGCTCTGAAGGAAATGGCTCTGGCTCTACAATGGGTTTAAGAGGTGGGTTTGCAGGCACCGAAACGAAAGGCTCACGGTTTTGCTGCTTTTTTCCATCGAGAAAGTCGGGTAGGAAAATAACGGCAAGCGCCACAACGATAATGGTTCCTACCAACCTATTCTTTAATGCCGATGTCACTGATATCTCCTGGCTGAATGCCTTCACGCTTATACCTTGTTAGAAACAAGCGGATTGTTAGTTGGTTTTTACGAGTACGTCTGCCACGGTAACAAAAGACCCAAACACTAAAATGAGTTCATCGGGTTGATAATTTAACAGCGCACTCTCATACGCCAAGGTAACATTGTCGTATGTGCTGATATTCTCTATGGTTGTGCCTGCATTAACAAGTGCATTTTTAAGCACATCGGCATCACAACCTCTCGCGCCTTGCGTACTTGCCACATACCATGTCGCTGGTAACGACGCTAGCGGTGAAAGCGTTTCAGCAATTGACTTATCCTTTAGCATTCCTACCACAATACGGTATTTATCAACCTTGTAACGCCTTAACCATTCACGCATAGAGGTCGTCGCTTGGGGATTATGAGCAACATCGACCACAACGAGAGGCGAATCGCTTATTTTTTGCTGCCGTCCTGGCATGGTAGTTTTACAAAGTACTTCTTTAAGCGCATTGTGCTGAGGCAATAAATTTAGCGCCTCTAGCGCAGCGAGTGCCGTGCTTGCATTTTGCAGCGGTATATTGGGGTAAGGAAGGTCACTGAAAGATATCGTCTTCCCTTTCCACTCCCATTCACTTTGGTCTGAACTGACAACACTCGTGAAATCTTTTGTCGCCCAGCATGCGTTTACATTTAGTTCGTTAACCACGTCGTATAGCGAAGAAGGCGGAAACAAGTCACCAATTACCGCGTTACCGCCCAAGCGCATAATACCCGCTTTTTCCCGCGCTATTTTCTCACGCGTATTGCCTAACCAATCTTGATGATCTAAATCGATTGTGGTGATAACTGCCAAATCAGGGTCAATGATATTGGTTGCATCTAGTCTGCCACCCAGCCCAACTTCTAAAATAGCAATTTCGACCTGCCAATCTTGCATCATTTTCATTGCGGCAAGTGTACTAAACTCGAAATACGTAAGAGAGATATCTCCTCTTGCTCTCTCGATACATTCAAATGCGTCAACAAAAGTATCGGGCGCTGCAAGGTCGCCGTTGAAGCGAACCCGTTCACAATAGTCGATGAGATGAGGAGAGCTATAAACCGCGACGGTTTTGCCTTGCGCAAGCAGCGACTGCTCTAGCAGGCGACAGGTCGTTCCCTTGCCGTTGGTGCCAGCCACGGTAATGACAATAGAGTCTGCCAAGCTCAGAGACATTGCATCGGCAACGCGCTTAACTCTTTCAAGGCCCATGTCTATGGCACTAGGATGGATAGATTCTAGGTAGGAAAGCCACTGGCTCAGGCTTTTTTTAAAGGGTGAAGTCACCCGCTCTGAGCCACTGTTGTTATTATTTTCGTTATTCACTAATTTTTATTATGCAACTTAACCAATAAGCCGTGTAATTTATCACGCATATCTCTGCGGTCAACAATCATATCAATAGCTCCCTTCTCTACCAGGAATTCGCTGCGCTGAAATCCTTCTGGAAGCTTCTCTCTAACCGTTTGTTCAATCACTCTTGGGCCTGCAAAACCAATCAGGGCTTTGGGCTCTGCCACATTAATGTCGCCAAGCATGGCCAAACTTGCAGATACCCCACCCATTGTTGGATCGGTGAGTACCGAAATATAAGGCAGTCCTTTTTTGCTCATTTTCGCTAGCGCCGCAGAGGTCTTTGCCATTTGCATTAACGACATTAACGCCTCTTGCATACGCGCACCGCCACTTGCAGAGAAGCAAATAAGCGGCGTGTTATTCTCAAGGCACGCATTAACTGCAGCAACAAAGCGCGCACCAACAACCGACGCCATTGAACCGCCCATAAAAGCAAACTCAAAACACGCTACCACTACAGGCATGCCTTTTACTTTACCCTGCATAACGACTAATGCATCTTTTTCATTCGTCGATTTTTGCGCAGCGGCAATGCGATCTTTGTAACGCTTAGAATCCTTAAACTTCAACAAGTCTTGTGGTTCGTGTTCGGCACCTAATTCAACGCGATCGCCCTCATCTAAAAATGCATCAATACGACGGCGCGCCGTAATACGCATATGGTGGTCGCATTTAGGACAAACTTCTTGTAGCTTTTCTAGCTCTGTTTTGTATAAAACGGCCTGACAAGAACCACACTTTGTCCAAATACCCTCTGGAACATTACCCTTAGAGGTCGTTTGAGTGCGTGGAAGTATTTTTTGAATCCAGCTCATGGAAATTGAATCCTTTGTTTTTTAGAGTGTCGGCATTTGTTTTTAATACGGTTCATATTGGTTACCAACAACACATGAATTATATGTCTTTGACAGCGTTACAAAGAAAACGTGCGTAACCTATCAAAGCGGCTATCTAATATAGCGCGCTATTAGACCACAATACAACGAAATGGAAAAAACAAAACTGGTCTAAGAAGTTACACTCCGACCAGTTTAAATTGAGCTTGCATTAGTTTTTAATCAACGAGAGACGCTTTACCGGAGAAAATTAGGTTTCGGGTAAAAATAAGGGCCCAAGTGGTTTTTTAGGCAAATCGTGTTCTTCTGGGTAGGTAACATCTACCAGGTAAAGTCCATTAGGCTTTGCAGTCGACGCCGCTTTACTTCTATCTTTCAGTGCAAGCAGCTGAGAAATCCACTCTATTGGTTGCTCCCCCGCCCCAATTTCAACAAGCGACCCTGTTATATTGCGCACCATGTGATGCAAGAATGCGTTGGCTTTAATATCAATAATGACATATTGCCCCTGTCTATAAACAGTCACATTAGTCACATTTCTAAACGGGGTTTTACTTTGGCACAGAGACGCTCTGAACGAAGTAAAGTCTTGTTCGCCCAGTAAGGCTTGAGCAGCCTCGTGCATTTTTTCTTCATCTAAAGGCCGGTGCACATGGGTAACACCATGGTGAAGTATAGCGGGTCGCATTTTGCTGTTGTGAATAATGTAGCGGTAGCGGCGATGCGTCGCAGAGAAACGCGCGTGAAAATCATCGCTTACATTCTTAACCCATGTTACTGCTACTGAATCTGGAAGGTTGGCGTTAACACCTAATGTCCAAGCACGGTCTGGCCTGGGCTCGTCACAATCAAAATGAACCACTTGGCCTGTAGCATGAACGCCCGCGTCTGTGCGCCCGGCACATTGCACGTGAATAGGCTGATTAGCGACTTTCGATAACGCTTTTTCAAGATACTCTTGAACACTTGGCACTTCTTGTTGGCGCTGCCAACCGTAAACAGCAGCACCGTCGTACTCAATCCCTAAGGCAATTCGCCCCATGATTCTGCTACCTCTAAACTAAAAGCCGCTAAGTGTAGTCATATGCCAACTAACATGCAATTAGCCGATGGATTTCAATATCGTTTCAGCTTCTTGCCTTTGCTCTTCGCTTCCCTCGTTAAGCACTTCTTCAAGGAGCTCTTTGGCAGCGTCAACATCTTCCATTTCAAGGTAAGCGCGGGCCAAGTCTAGGTTTGCATTTTGGCCTGCATCTTTATCTATATCGATAACCGAATCGCTGTCATTTACACCAGTGAAGTCCGAGAGGCTTACATCTAAATCTAGTGGCTGACTATCGGGATCGTCCATGGTGTCATCGTCGCCGTCATCCATAAGCGCTTCTACATCTAAGAAGTCTTCACGCTCATTGGTTTCACCTCCCATCTCAACAGAGGGCATATCGCTGAGCAGAGCTTCTAGGTCAAGGTCAGGGTTATCAAGTTTAAGATCGTCGTCTTTGAGGTCGTTGCTCTTGGGCTCCTGATCTTTTTCTAAATCACCTTCCTCTAAATCAGCTTTTTCTGATTCCTCTTCTACCGCTGACGCCTGTGAATGGTTGTCAGCGTTACTTTCGCTGTCGTCGTCCATGTCGACATCTGGTAATGATAAGTCGTCTAGGTCGCTATCATTGTCGTTGTCGCTATCGCTATCGTTGTCGTTGTCGTTGTCGTTGTCGTTGTCGTTGTCGTTGTCGAAAGTATCATCGAGCAAGTCATCCGCAAGGTCTTCATCGCCAAGCTCGTCAATGTCTTCTAGTTCAAAGGTATCATCCTCTAGCGGAAACTCATCATCCTCATTATTCGACTCTGCTCCTACTTCCTCTTGAGCATGGTCCGCTGCGCTAGCTTCATCTTCGATAGGTTGTTCTACTTCGTGCGAAGCTTCTTCGGTTGGCTGAGGCTCCTCGTTTGCCTGGGCATCATCGGCGTCTTGATTCTCGCTATTGGCCTCTTCCAGTTCGCCATTTTCTCCGCTCGGGTCGCTATCTAGCTGTGAATCTGCGTCAGATGGAGTCTCAGATTCTAGGCTTTCAAGAAGTTCTTCGAATTCCGCGCTGTCGAGTTCATCCAAGATTTCCTCGTCTTGAATGTCATCGTCGCCATCGCTACTTAACCAATCATCGAGGCCGGGGACATCGCCAAGTTCATTTATATCTTCATCGTTAATAGCATTGTTTTCGCTAGTATCATCAACTTTTGACTGTTCTGGCTCTTGTTGAGGCTCTATTCCATCCACTTCTTGTTCTAGTGCGAAAGAATCAACGTCATCAAAAGCATCATTAAGAATGCTGTCATCGTAATCGTTTTCGTCTTGTTCAACATTCTCTTCAGAGTCGGGCTCTGCAGCATCATCTTGTGTTACTTCATCAGTTGATTCAAAATCGCCAAAAGACGGGATATCATCCATCATGTCTTTTTCAAAGGCTTCGAGTGCATCATCTAACGGATCGTCTGATTCAGCTGCGGGTTCTTCTTCGGCTGCAAAGTCTTCCTCAGCTGTAAGTTCCTCGTCTGCTGCAGGCTCTTCCTCGACTACAGATTCATCCTCGGCAATAGGCTCATCTTCGTCAGCAGGTTCTCCCTCAGCTACAGGCTCTTCGTCTGCGCTAATGTCTTCTTCGGCTGCAGGCTTCTCGTCCGCCGCAGGCTCTTCCTCGACTAAAGATTCATCCTCGGCAGTAGGTTCTTCCTCAGCTACAGGCTCTTCGTCTGCGCTAAAGTCTTCCTCGGCTACAGACTCCTCGTCTGCTGCCGGCTCGTCCCCGACTAAAGATTCATCCTCGGCAGTAGGCTCATCTTCAGCAGTAGATTCCTCTTCAGCGGCAAGCTCTTCTTCAGATGCAGGCTCTTCTTCGGCTACAGGCTCTTCCTCGGCTGTAGGCTCTTCCTCGGCTGTAGGCTCTTCCTCGGCTGTAGGCTCTTCCTCGGCTGTTGGCTCATCTTCGGCAGCAGGTTCTTCCTCTGCTGCAGGCTCATCTTCGGCTACAGGTTCTTCCTCAGCTGTAGGTTCCTCTTCGGCTGCAGTCTCTTCTTCGCTTGAATCAGATTCTAGCTCTGCCAATAATTCATCTGTTAGCGGGTCGCTTATTTCTTCTTCAAACGCTGATTCGTCGACGTCCGTTTCAGGCTTTTCAATTGCTGAAGGCTCTTGCCCCGCTAAAGGCTCCTCACCAGCGTCACTGCTATCAACATCATAAGTGCCGTCTTCAAGCTCTGCTTCTAATTCGGCTAGCAGGTCGTCAGAAAGAGAATCGTTAAAATCGTCAGAATCATCAGATACGCTCTCTTCTTCTGCGGCTTCGGGTTTACTTACCGCCTCATCGTCAGATGCATCGTCTTCATCATCTGGCATTTCGCTTTGTAGTTCGGCAATCAGTTCATCCGAAAGCGGGTCTGAAAAGTCGTCTTCAATTTCGTCGTTTAAAATTTCATCTAAGTCGTCGGTAATTGAGTCGAAGTCTTGAATAGACTGAGGCGAACCTGAGCCCGATATAATTTCGTCTTCTAGTTCTTCGTCTGCGTCTTCTTCGTCATCAAGGCCGCCCATCATTTCAATTTGCTCAATTTCGCTTAGCAAATCGTCTGTAATTTTGTTGATCTCGTGATTTTGCTGATTGATTTCATCGTCTAGCTTTTCAAGCATCTCTTCATTTATGAGATCATCTTTGCTGTCTAGCTCGTCAGTAAGCGCAGTATCAGGTGCATTTTCCTCTAACAGGTCGTCTATGCTTATCTCTGGCTTTTCATCTTCGTCATCAACACTCGGTAAAGACGCTGTCTCAGTTGCACTATCGAGTAAATCATCTATGTCGTCCTGAGAGGGCTCTGCGGCATTGCTATCAAGCAACGCATCTATATCATCAACATTAACGTTCTCTTCAGCAGAAGACTCTTCTTGCCCACCGTTGTCCTCTTGATCTAAACCAAACTCGTTTAAAATGTCGTCGGGATCTACGTCTTCTGAAGCTTCGCTGTCTTTTGAGGCTTCTTGGCTTTGTACATCGTCTAACAGGTCGTCGATATCAAAATCGTCATCTGACGCGTCCGACTGTTCCTCAACTTTCGATGAGTCCTCACTGGCATCATCACCGGTTTCATCGAAAACATCATCATCTTCAGATAGGTCAATGCCGTCTAAATCTTCAGGTTCATTCTCGTTAAGTACCTTGTCAGACAAATCATCATCGTCAAATAAACTGTCTAGTTCGCTTTGGTCTAACTCATCTGCACCGGCTTCAAATAAATCGTCTGAATCATCATCGGGTACCAACAAGTCGTCTTCTAAATCTGCAAAGCTTTCTAATTCGTCATCTAAGCTTTCTTCTAAATCTGACGTTAGTACATCATCGAGTAAGTCGTCGTCGTTAAATAGGTCATCGTCGGTCAGTTCGTCTTTTTCATCTAAATCTGGCGCAAGTGCACTAGAGAGGTCGCCTAAGTCGCTTTCAGGAACAGGCACTTCTTCATCATTAGATGTGTTTGTAGCCGAGGGACTTTCTTGAGGTTTGCTATTACGCTTGAGTAACCACGTAATTAAGCCGCCAACTAGCAGTAACGTTAATAGGCCCGAACCTATAAGCAGGCTCATAGGACTCATTAGCTTATTCAACAGAGAGTCTCGTTTTTCAGCCGCCCTTTCAGCCTGTTCGGCTCTTATCATATCCAGCAGCTCTTGCTGTAAGGCCACCTGCATATCAAGCTGTTCTTTTACATCACCTTCCACTTGGCCTCTTAGCGACTCAAGCTCACCATTTACAGCTTCAACTCGCTCATAGAGCTTTCTATTTTCATCGAGGATTTCTTGAACATTATTTAACGAGGCTGCGAACTGCCTGCGCAACTCGTCGAATTGACGGGTTTGCTCTGCATCTAAACGCGTTATTTTTTGCTCAATGTCGTTTTGGGTTTGTGACAGATCTTGTTGATTTACTAGAGGAGACGCTGGCTTGATGTTTTTTACACTGCTACCAGGCTTATTGAGCGCTTCAGCAAAAGCCCGCTCATCTCTTTCGGCACGCTGTTGTGCTTGTTCTTTGCTGATTCGAGCAATGTAGCGCTCGGAGGGTAATTTGAGAACTGCACCGTTAACGAGAAGATTGAGGTTTCCGTCTTCGAATGCGTTTGGATTGAGTTCGTAGATTGCGGTCATAACCTGATAAACGCTCAGGTTATTATTTTGTCTATATCGCTCTGCTATGCGCCATAAAGTATCATTTGAGTCGATGGGACCATACTCTAATCCAGAGTATTGATCGCTCGCATCTTTAGGTCCCTTGAGTAAGGTTTCCCTTTCCTGCGCATTCACTGAAGTGATGGGGGCATACACACATAAACTAATTAATAGTAAGCCCGTCAAATGCAATTTCATAGCAGTCCTATATGCCCTCAAGCGTAAATACCACCTTTAAAGGTTGATGTATTTTAATGCCAACTGATATTTGGCCGACTAAACAAGTCGCCTGCGTTGGCTTTGTTTTTATTTTCTTACTCTTTGCCGTCATTTTGATAGCAAATTAAGCGCGCTTACCTGTGACTTAGCCTATACACCTCAAAAGTCTTTCCGCATATCTCGTGGGGATGCATGAAACTAAGCTAAGTGTCTGACCAAGTGTTACTTTTCGTATGTTTAAAAACAACATCCTCAAACTATAAACCACTTGTGGTAGGCAATCTAGTTAGCGAGTACGTTTTACGGCGCTTTTTAAACAAAAGCATTAACAAAGACCGTCACATCGTTCAAATGCACTTTGCCTTGCCAACTCACCTGATTTGCCCATTTAACCATTTAGCTAATCTGTTGGCTCATCTGCTCTTTTGATTCCCCTGCCAATAGATTCATATCGGCAAGAAACTAAAAATGTTTATCTTTTACTTATCGTTACAACAACCTAGCAGCCCTGCTACTCCTTTAACAGGACAATATGAATAAATTGTGCGACCAATTTTTACATATAGTCGCGAATAAGTGTCTCTGCAATTTGAATGCTATTTGTGGCTGCGCCTTTTCGAATATTGTCTGATACAACCCACATATTGATCCCGCAAGGATGAGTAATATCATTTCTAACTCTTCCAACATGAACCATATCGTTCCCACTAGCACTGCTTACTTGTGTAGGAAACTGTTCTGCGCCCTCGTATAACGTAACGCCAGGAGCATCTGAAAGTAACTGTTTAACCTGCTCTGCATCAATCGGAGAATGCGTTTCTAGGTGAATAGCTTCAGCATGACCATAAAATACCGGAACGCGCACCGCAGTTGCATTAACCAAAATCGAGTTGTCACCCATTATTTTCTGCGTTTCCCACACCATTTTCATTTCTTCTTTGGTGTAATCATTTTCTTGAAACGCATCAATTTGCGGAATTGCGTTAAAAGCAATTTGGCGACTAAACGCATCGGGTTTTACTTCTCTAGCATTAAGCAAGCCAGCAGTTTGTTTTGCAAGCTCTTCCATGGCCTCTTTACCTGCGCCCGAGACAGACTGATAAGTACTTACATTAATCCGCGATATACCCACCGCATCTTGAATAGGTTTAAGCGCCACCATCATTTGAATAGTTGAGCAATTAGGGTTGGCAATAATATTGCGATTACGGAAATCGGCTAGGGCGTGGGCGTTTACTTCAGGAACCACTAATGGAATGTCAGCTTCGTAACGAAATTCCGATGTATTGTCGATAACTATGCAGCCCTCATCTGCTGCTAGCGGAGCATATTTGGCTGATATACTGCCACCCGCTGAGAAAAAACCGAACTGAACAAGAGACCAATCGAAGGCTTCTGCATCTTCTACTTCGATCTCTTCACCTTTAAAGGTAACGGTGCTGCCTGCAGAACGTTTACTTGCTAAAGGATATAGACGATTAATTGGAAAACCACGCTCTTCTAAAAGCTCAATCATAGTTTGCCCAACTAAACCTGTTGCGCCTAGAACTGCAACATCAAACGCTTGCGACATAATACTGTTTTCTCCTAAAAATGAATGTGTAAGCCTAAAATAGGCTTATCGAAATTTATGAATTTTATACTCTACAAAAGGCTCGCTTAGTGCTTGTGCCTTTTAAATTTAAACTAAACCCTGTTGCTAAGTTTCTTAATGGGCTGTTCCACTGTCTCTTAATTAGCCTTCCTGGATTAGTCTGCCTGAATTAGCCTGCCTGAATTAACTGAGCAGAGAAGCCTAAATCTTTAAAGGTTTTCTGAATTTCTTTGCTGGTGTTTGCTGGCAGTAATAAGGTGTGCGCACTGCACTCTCGCCTTTCTTGACCTTTTACTCGATAGTTTTTCCGTAATGAGGCAAAGTGAGCCCCCACATTTAAACCTGCATCGCCGGAATGAACACCGTCGTTATCGGCAATGGCCGTTCTCATCTCATTATCGTCTACAGCAACGTTATACACACGGTGAAAAACGTTAATAAGATCTTCAACTGATAGCCTAGTTGCAGTTGGATTTTGTAGCGCTACGGCTAGAGGGGGTACACTATCTAGAAAATCTGACAGTTTTTTCGTGGCTGGCAGACCTGCTCGCTCGCAAATCTGTTCATAAATCATCTGAGTTCCGCGCACCTTCCCCTCTACGGAGTGTCCAGCAATATGAGGCGTGACAAACCAACAATGGTTAAACAGTGCTGTATTAATGTTAGGCTCATTATCGAAAACATCTAATACTAAAACTGGCGGGCTAGGTTTATTAAACCGCGCAAGTAAGGCGGCCTCATTGATTACTTCGCCGCGGCAAGCATTAATAAGCAGCTGATGTGCGCCAAGCTTATCGAGAAACCCTTCACCTATCAGGTTTTCTGTTGGGTAAGGCCCTTTGCTAACAAAAGGTACATGGAGAGTAATAATATCGCACTGCGCTATATCGTTCATTTCAACAAAAGAGCGCTTATCCCCCGCCTCTTTTTTCAAAGGGTCGCACAGCATGTAATTAACGCTCAATGCGTCAAGTAACCTCGTCAACGCCGTTCCCACGTTTCCGGCACCTACAATGCCTACTGTAGAGTGATACAAATCGAGTTTTTTAGTTTTATGCGCGTGTAGCAATACGCTTAACACGTACTCAGCCACAGCAACTGCGTTGCAACCTGCTGCTGAACTATGCGCAATGGCACTGCTGTCTAAGTAGCCCTTATCTAAATGATTTGTACCTGCTGTGGCGGTAGTCACAAACTGCAGTTTATTGGCATTTGTGAGTAATTCAGACGTTACCTTTGTGGTGCTGCGAAGGGCAAGTATATCAATGTCGATGAGATCGTTTGGCGTTATGTTTTGCCACGCATACGTGCGAACCTCACCTATGTCATCGAGATAACGCTGGCCAAAAGGTATAGTGTCTTCAAGAAGTATTTTCATGGCACTAAGTTTAACCCAAATTAGGCGGTTAGTAACCCAATTAAGCGGGCTAAACTTGTGCTCGTGTTGTGAGAATGAAGATTTTTTAGTGGCTACTCGTCAAAACCAGGAAAACGTCTCTGCACACGACGCTTGATCCCGGGCCAAGCGAGTGCCCCACCGGCCTGCTTAGTTACCTGGGCAGCTTGTTCACGAATGCCTTGTAAAATTGCCGAGTGGATTGGAATAAGTTTTTGTCCGGTTGCCTGGGCTTTTAATTGTATTTCACAGGCGCGCTGTAAAATAAACATAAACAAAAAAGCGTCTGCAATATTGTCTGCGCAAGTTAACAGGCCGTGATTTCGCAAAATCATAAATTGGGTATCGCCTAAATCTCGCACCAAACGTACCTTTTCATCTGGATTAAGCGCTACGCCTTCATAAGAGTGGTAAGACAACGACGCTAAAGGAAATAGAGACTGCTGAGAATAAGGCTGAAGGCCATCTTCAAGCACAGACACAGCAACGCCTTCTGCGGTATGCAAATGAAGTACGCACTTCGCATCGTCGCGAGCTTCATGCACCGCGCTGTGAATGGTAAAGCCAGCTGGGTTTATATCGTACTCACTCTCCATTACCTTATTGCCATGCAAGTCGACTTTCACCAAACTAGAGGCAGTTACCTCGTCAAACATCATGCCGTATGGGTTAATCAGAAAATGATGCTCTGGCCCTGGAACCCGAGCGGATATATGAGTAAAGATAAGGTCGTCCCAGCCATACATTGCAACAGCACGATAGCAAGCCGCTAAATCGCCCCGTGTCTGCCACTCTTCTTCGCTCACTTGAGACTTTACAGAATCACTCATTATTTACCCCTTACAAAAATATGAATTGGCTCTACCTTACCGTTGAAAACAAAGATAAACTGTCGCCTTAACGACATTGTAAGCATTTTGTTAAATGAATAATTTCAGGTCTGTTTTAGCAAGTTCATCGTGGTTTAGCTCCCTACCCGGCCATTTAAAAGAAGCACTGTTGAGCAAAGTACGAATTAAGCATTTAAAATCTGGTCAGCAGCTACATGCCAAAGGTGAAGAGGGTGTTGGTTTTTATGGTATCTGTGCAGGACGACTTAGAATTGTTACTGTAAACGTAGACGGCAGTGAGATGTTGCTGGCGCTGTTAGGCCCCGGCACCTGGTTTGGTGAGATATCTATGTTCGACAACCTCCCCCGAACTCATGATAGCGTTTGTGAAATAGACAGCACAGTTGCCATTATTCCTAAAAGCGCTTTCAATGAATTACTGCGAAAGTTTCCAGAGCTTTATCCTCATTTCACAGCGTTACTGTGTGCGCGAGTAAGAAGTGCATTTCAATTCATCGATTCAAGCGCTGGGCTGAGTTTGAAGCATCAATTAGTGAAAAGACTATTAATGCTTACCACCAGCTACGGGCAACACATTCCCAAAGACAGTGCTATCACGCTTACGCTGTCTCAAGAATCGCTGGCTCAAATGATAAATAGCTGTAGGCAAACAGTGAATAAACTTCTAGGCGAACTTCAGAATGAGGGATTAGTAAAACGACATTATGGAAAAATAACTATTCCACAGCCCAGTGAACTGTTTAAAAACTATTAACCTTCAATGCGACTAAACAAAAAGCCCCAGCGTTAATTGCAACGGCTGGGGCTTATAATCGTTTTTGTTTCGTTTTTAACTTGTAATGAAACTAACGTCTCATTTTAGTCTTGATAACGCTGCATCACTAAGGTTGCGTTTGTACCGCCAAACCCAAAGCTGTTAGACATCACCGTATTTAGCTGAGCGTCTCGCGCTTCGGTAACAATGTCTAAGCCTTGTGCTGCGTCGTCTAATGTATCTATATTGATTGACGGTGCGATGAAGTTATTTTGCATCATCAGTAAGCTGTAAATTGCTTCATTTACACCCGCCGCGCCCAGTGCATGCCCAGTAAGAGACTTTGTTGCACTTATGGGAACACCAGAGCTTCCAAACACTTCTTGAATTGCTGCTAGCTCTTTAACATCACCCACCGGCGTTGATGTTCCATGCGTGTTCAGGTAATCGATAGGACCGTTCACATTTTGCATGGCCATTTTCATGCATCGAATAGCACCTTCACCTGATGGAGCTACCATATCGAAACCATCTGAAGTTGCACCATAGCCTACAACTTCTCCATAAATGGTGGCACCGCGAGCAAGCGCATGCTCAAGTTCTTCAACGACAACCATACCGCCACCGCCAGAACTGACGAAACCATCACGAGCAGCATCGTAGGTACGCGACGCTACCGAAGGGTTATCATTATACTTTGAACTTAGTGCACCCATAGCATCAAACTGGCTTGAAAGAGACCAGTGCAATTCTTCACCGCCACCTGCAAATACAACATCTTGCTTACCAAGCTGTATAAGCTCTAATGCGTTTCCAATGCAGTGTGCGCTTGTTGCACACGCAGATGCGATTGAGTAGTTTACACCGCGTATTTTAAACGGCGTTGCTAAACAGGCTGAAACTGTAGAGGCCATGCACCGCGGTACCATGTAAGGCCCTACGCGCTTAACGCCTTTTTCGCGAAGAATATCGGCAGACAGAACTTGGTTTTCAGACGACGCACCGCCCGAGCCCGCAATAATGCCCGTGCGCTCATTTGAAATATCGCTCTCTTCAAGTCCAGAGTCGGCAATAGCTTGCTGCATTGCGACGTATGCATACGCCGCAGCATCGCCCATAAAACGCATGGCTTTGCGATCGATATGCTCTTTCAAATCAATGTCTAAATCGCCCCAAACCTGACTGCGAAGGCCCATTTCGGCGAACTGCTCTGAAAATGTAATTCCAGACTTACCTGCTTTTAACGATGCAAGTACGTCTTCTTTATTTACGCCGATGCTCGATACAATACCAAGACCGGTGATAACTGCTCTTCTCATAGTTTACCCTTTGCGTTGATGCGGCATATGTTAACGATTTTACGTCGTAAAGTGGTCTGCTTTGCACTTCAACACAAAACTGACTCTTTTTACACCCGTAAAGCGGTTCTCTTTATGTAACGTTTTTATAATTAGGCATTAACTTTTTGTCATTGATTCTTTGAGAACGCGCTTTTATTCGCCGCAACTCGTTATTAAGGTATCACGGATAGCAGAAGCATTAGTTCTATATGCGCAAGAGCGTTACAAATTAAAAAGTTTTACAGAAAAGTGATTAGAGGCCTTGTAGAATATGCTGACAGTGAATAGCGTCAGTACTATTGCAATGCCCTAGTACGAAAAAAGTGAGTGGTCATAAGGGGCTTTAATAGACCGACGTTGAAACAATCACTGCAAAAAAACTCTCGATAATATAAATCCCCCCAAACGTCTGTTTAAAAAAGAGGTAAATGCGGTAGTGAAACCTAAACATGCACAAGTACATTTTAATGAAAACGGAACGCCCGTTGCCGATCATTTTGATGACGTTTATTTTTCTAATGACAGTGGCATTGATGAAACACAGCATGTATTTATCGAAGGAAACGATCTGCATCAACGTTGGACATCGTGGAACAAACCTAATTTCATAATTGCCGAGACAGGTTTTGGAACAGGTCTCAATTTCTTGGTAGTAATGAGCGAATTTAATGCCTTTCGACAAGCAAACCCGCAACATCCCTTAAAACACCTCTATTTCTTAACCACTGAAAAATTTCCATTGCCCAAAAAGGATATTGAACAAGCGCTATCAAGTTTTCCTTCCCTTGGGGCGCAAGTAAGTGCGCTTACAAAAGTCTATCCAATGGGTCTTGATGGCTGTCATAGATTACATTTTGAGGATTATGCCACAACGTTAGATTTGTGGATTGGCGACGTACATCAATTGCTTCCTCAATGGCATAGTCCTGAGGACGGGCTTGTGGATGCATGGTTCTTAGATGGCTTTGCCCCTAGTAAAAACCCGGACATGTGGACAGACACCCTCTTTTCGCAGATGGCAAGATTATCCAAAGACGGCACAAGCTTCGGTACGTTTACCGCAGCCGGCATAGTGAAACGCGGTTTAGCGAGCGTTGGGTTTACTATCAAAAAGCGCCCAGGCTTTGGCCGCAAACGAGATATGCTGACGGGAAGTTTTAATGCTAATGTAAACAATGACACCCCAACGACCGAAATGTCAGAGCACAGCTCGATTGCTTCTGAGTCGCTGAAAACAATAAAGTCGAAGCTGCGAAAGCCGGAAGGCCCTTACTATCGCTATAACACTGCGCCGCTTTGCTCCTCTAGCAATGTGGTAGTGGTAGGCTCTGGTCTAGCCGCGGCAACTGTGTGCCTAGCGCTAACAAAGCGCGGTGTATCTGTTACCCTATGCTTTGATGGTGACACTCTTGCTCAGGGTGCATCAGGTAACCCTCAAGGCGGCTTTTACCCACAACTTCACAGTGAAGCCAGCATTGCTAGCCGACTTCAAGCCCATAGCTTTTTATACGCTAAACGTTACTACGACGGCATTTTTGCCGCCGTTGAAGATTCTGATACGGCAGCAAGCCGTAAAGATGCATCGAGTTCAAATACACATGATTTTTGCGGCGTTGTTCAATTAAGCTTTAACGACAAAGTGGAGACGCGCCAAACTAAATTGATCAACAACGATGTTTGGCCCCCAGAGCTAATAAGGCATATAAACAGCAAAGAACTCAGTGATATTGCAGGTTTAACACTGCCCTATGAAGGTTTATATATTCCAAGTGGTGGGTGGCTCTCTCCGCCAACGCTGGTAAACGACATTGTCGATTCGGCCTCGGCAACTGGCCTGTTAACGCTGAAACCTAACCATATTTTCGAGCGTTGCAATAAAACGTCAGAGGCTGGCGAGACGGAAGTTGTATTCAAAAGTGGTAAACGTATTTATGCCTGTCTCTTATACACATCTCCGAGCCCACGAGACAGGCAGAAATC
>OJFL01000661.1_pt1 | contig 16510 bp, 14 predicted proteins | sample 1594131 | NCBI WGS metagenome assembly OJFL01 (sample SAMN05416782, study PRJEB24817) | seawater metagenome | isolation source: Sea water | place: Canada:Atlantic | collected 2013-07 | reverse complement strand
CGAGATTTCTGCCTGTCTCGTGGGCTCGGAGATGTGTATAAGAGACAGATCTTACCTTTGCCTGGGCCGATATGTACAGTGACATGCTGCGGTGAGTAAAAAACTAAACATGTATGAAGAAAGCCCCTTTTTTATTGCCGCTCACCGAGGTAACTGTGCTTGTCCCCATAACAGAGCAACTAGTGGATTTCTTCCCTTTTATTCTAAGCCGGAGGTGATCGGCACTTATTTAATAGATGTGGCCAGGGGTCTTTTCGGCTGCTGAGAGAGCAATTTGTGTTAATGTCGCCCGCTGGTTTTCGACCTGTCAGGAGTTTGCGATGTTCAAGTTGCTCAGCCGTTTCCACGCAGATCATGAGTAGACCTATGAAAAATCAAGTGTCCCAGGAAACCTCCCCAATCATCGCAACGCTTGACGAGCTTGCAAAATTGGCAAACTACTCGCTTATGGACACGCTCAACTGCGATCCTGAAGCGATAGCAGACGGAGCCGACCACTCGCCGCGACAAGTTTTTACGGGTCACTATGTCCCCATCAATCCCACGCCAATCAAAGACCCTGAGTACGTCGCTCACAGCAAAAACTTTTTTCGCGAACTTGGCTTCGCCGACAGCATGGCACAGTTGGCCGACTTCGTCCGCATGTTCTCGGGTGACATCTCCCACGTTCCGAAGCCGATGCGCAAGCTGGGTTGGGCGTGTGGGTACGCATTGTCCATCTTCGGCACCGAATACACCCAACAGTGCCCGTTCCAAACCGGCAACGGATACGGCGACGGTCGCGCAGTTTCCGTACTTGAGGCCGTCATCAACAGTCAACGCTGGGAAATGCAGCTAAAAGGTGGCGGCCGGACGCCATACTGCCGCGGCGCGGATGGTCGCGCCGTCCTGCGCTCAAGTGTGCGGGAGTTCTTAGCTCAGGAACACATGCATGCGCTCGGTGTGCCAACGTCACGGTCTCTGAGTTTATACGTTTCGAAAACGGAAAAGGTCAAGCGGCCGTGGTATTCGGAAGGCTCGCGCTCGCAGGATCCCGACATGCTTATATCGGAGGCAGTCGCCATTTCGACGCGCGTCGCACCGTCGTTCATTCGGGTCGGTCAACTCGAGCTCTTCGGTCGCCGTGCGCGCAAAAAGGAACACCCCAAAGCGATGGAGGAGCTCGAGCAGATTGTGTTGTACTTGATTGATCGTGAGTACGGTAACGTCATCGACAAGAAACTAAGCACTGCAGAAAAAATGGTGTTGCTCGCGCGCGAGTTCCGCAGCCGCCTGACGTCGCTTGTGGCGAACTGGATCCGTGTCGGCTACTGCCAGGGCAACTTCAACAGCGACAACTGCGCGGCTGGTGGCTTCACACTTGACTACGGCCCATTCGGATTCTGCGATGTGTTTAACCCGCACTACCAGCCATGGACGGGTGGCGGACATCACTTCGCGTTCATGAACCAAGCCGTGGCAGCGGAACGCAACTTCCACATGTTTTGTAAGGCGTTGCGGCCCTTGCTGACATCACTGACGTCGCATCAGGACTATCTGCGACAGCTCGACGAGATTCGAAGTGGCTTTGCGACAGTGATGCAAGCACAAATGGAGAAGATGTGGGCTGCCAAACTTGGACTCGGCACTTTTCACCTGGCGTTGTTCAGTGAACTAGAAACGCTCATGGTGCAAACTCCTGTCGATTACACCATCTTCTTCCGCGAGCTCTCGACGGTACCAGACGACATTGGCCCGCTCAAAAAAAGCTTCTACGATGACGCCGAAGGGATGGACAAGCGCTGGTCAGAGTGGCTCGAAAAATGGAAATCTCTCATAGTCAGCGCCAGCACGACCGACGCGAATGCTGCGCAGCCCTCTTCGCGTGAGGAGATCTCTAGGCGGATGAAACTCGTCAACCCAAAATACAGTTTGCGAGAGTGGTTCGTTGTGCCTGCGTACAGCCAAGCGACTGCGGGGAACTACTCTTTAGTTCGAGAGCTGCAGGAAGTCATGACGCAGCCCTACGCCGAGCAGTCGAAGGTGGTGGAGGAGAAATACTATAGGCCCAAGCCGTCTGAGTTCTTTGAGGTCGCTGGATTGTCGTATTTAAGCTGCTCGTCATGATTTTTCGAAAACTGATCGGACAGGGTCAGCACCCTCGATTGACCACGCTCTAGCTGAGTGGGATCGGCGAGAACGTGCAGCGAAGTGGATAGACCTGCAATGGGTTCAATTTCGCAACGCTCAGTGATGGTGGGAAATCAGCTCGTACAGCTATGACGAAGTAGTACATAGCTCAACCCACTGATCCATAATGCCCCGTCTTACCTCGAGCAGATTGGAGCGGTTATACGCTGCCTCAACCTTATACTTAAGCTTGTGCGCGATCTTAAACTCCATTGCATCCTTAGGGTGCTGCTGATCAGCTCCCCAGACTCTCAGGGTCGTTCTGAATCCATGTGGATTGACCGTTCTGTTAACGGACACAAAAAAAGCCGTGTACAAAACACAGCTTTTTTCATTCTTGGCTCCTCGACCTGGACTCGAACCAGGGACCCACTGATTAACAGTCAGTTGCTCTACCAACTGAGCTATCGAGGAATTGGAAGGCGCCTATGATAGTGATTCACAGTGATTTGGTCAACTACAGCTCTCAGGTAATCACTTTCGATATGGCTTCTGAAACCACACCAACATTTTTTGAATTGAGTGCAGCAACACAAATGCGACCACTTTCAATGGCATAAATTGAAAACTCCTCTCTAAGCCTAACTACTTGCTCCCTAGTTAGGCCCGAATAAGAAAACATTCCTTGCTGTTTCGTAATGAAGGAAAAATCAACATCCGGACAGAGCTTAGCAACATTGTTCGATAATTCTAATCTCATGCGTTTAATACGCTCTCGCATGCCTCCAAGTTCACTATCCCATTGCCCCCTAAGATCTGGATCCGCAAGTACCGTCTCGACTACCGCGCCACTATAGATCGGTGGGTTCGAGTAATTCGTACGTATGAGGCGTTTTAACTGGCTCTGAACCCGTTTTGCTTCCTCTGCTGAGCTAGATACAATCGAGAGGCCACCAATACGTTCTCCGTATAGGGAGAATGACTTTGAGAACGAATTGGAGATAATTAAATTTTTACAGTGTTCCGTAAAAAGACGTACCACAAAACCATCTTCCTCAATTGACGCACCAAAGCCTTGATACGCAATATCCAGGAAAGGAATTAATGCGTGTTCAGCGACGAGCTCGGCAATAATTTTCCACTGTTCACCATCCAAATCCACACCAGTAGGATTGTGACAACAAGCGTGCAATAGCACCACGGATTGTTTTGGTAGTGTTTTAAGCTGCTCTACCATACGATCAAAGGCGACGCCTCCGGTGTCTGCATCGTAATAAGGGTAGAGGTTAACTTTAAGACCAGCATTTTGAAAAATACCGCGATGATTCTCCCAGCTCGGATCAGAAATCCAAACGTCAGAGCAACCTACCACCTGTTTTAAGAAATCAGCCCCGACTTTTAGCGCACCTGTACCACCTAAAGTTTGAGCCGTGATAATTCTGTTGGCCACCAGCGCCTCAGACTCTGCTCCAAAAAGAAGTCCTTGGACCAGTTTTCTGTAATTTGCATTTCCCTCAATGGGCTGATATGGACGAGCCGCTTGCTTCGACACGACTCGCGTTTCAGCCGCCTTGACGCATCCAAGCAAAGGTACTGAGCCATCATCATCGTAGTAGACACCAACACCTAAATTAACCTTATTAGGGTTGTTGTCTGACTTAAAAAGTTCGGTAAGCCCTAAAATAGGGTCACTGGGCGCTAATTCAACACCGCTAAAAGCTGAAGTCGTCATATACTGTTTGTTAATTAGATATACATTAGAAATAAACGGGCGCTATTGTACCGCACGTGTTCATGGTAATTCCACAAGAAACAAGGCTTACGAAATTTTGTCCACAGAAAACTTTATCAGATTCCCCAATAGCCCATTTTTACTTAATCAGCTATTTGAACCAGCAGGCGACCAACCAGCGGCCATAGAGGCTCTATTAGACGGCTTGGCGAGCAACATGCCACACCAAACACTATTAGGGGTCACGGGCTCAGGAAAGACCTTTACGATGGCCAACGTGATCGCCAGGTCAGGACGTCCCGCTATCGTCATCGCGCCCAATAAAACATTAGCGGCGCAACTGTACTCGGAATTTAAGGATTTTTTCCCAAAAAATGCTGTTGAGTATTTTGTGTCTTATTACGACTATTACCAGCCTGAAGCTTATGTTCCGTCTCGAGATCTATTCATTGAAAAAGATTCGAGTATTAACGAACACATTGAGCAAATGCGTTTGTCCGCCACGAAATCACTACTCGAGCGCAACGATTCAATAATTGTCTCTAGCGTGTCATGTATTTACGGCATCGGAGATCCTGTCGACTACCATGGCATGATTCTTCACCTCATGGAAGGGGAAGAAATCGGACAGCGTAAAATCATTCAAAGGCTTGCGGAGATGCAGTACGATCGAAACGATATCGATTTTAGTCGTGGTGTTTTCAGGGTCCGTGGTGACGTCATTGATATTTTCCCATCAGAGAATTCTGAACATGCCATTCGGGTCGCATTGTTTGATGATGAAATCGAATCACTGTCTGTATTTGATCCACTAACCGGTCACATTCTTAATAAGGTGAAACGTTATACCGTCTACCCATCTAGTCACTATGTGACACCCAGAGCGACTGTTCTACGTGCTATAGAGACAATCAAATTAGAGTTGCGTGAACGAATGGCGCAATTTCACAAAAACAGCCTTTTGGTTGAAGCTCAACGTATCGAGCAACGGACTCGCTTTGATTTAGAGATGCTTACCGAAATGGGTTTTTGTAAGGGTATTGAGAATTATTCCAGACACTTGTCAGGCCGGGAAAATGGTGCTCCTCCGCCAACGCTCATCGATTATCTCCCTAAAAATGCCATTATGTTTATGGATGAATCACATGTCACTGCACCGCAAATTGGGGGAATGTATAAAGGGGATAGGGCACGTAAAGAAAATTTAGTGAATTATGGATTTAGATTGCCTTCGGCATTAGACAATAGACCCTTACGGTTTGATGAATTCGAACAAATAGTGCCGCAAACCATTTTCGTTTCCGCGACACCATCTCATTATGAGAGTGAGAAACAACAACAAGTCGTGGAACAGATGGTTCGACCAACGGGGCTTGTCGATCCTCAATTAGAAGTTCGACCTGCGATTAACCAGGTTGATGATCTCTTGTCAGAGATCAGTATTCGAACAAAAATTCATGAGCGTGTGCTGGTGACCACGCTGACTAAACGAATGTCGGAAGATCTAACGGACTTTTTATCCGAGAATGGGGTTGCGGCTCGATATCTACATTCGGATATTGATACGGTAGAACGGGTTGAAATCATTCGTGATCTGAGGCTTGGAAAGTTTGATGTCTTAGTGGGGATTAATTTATTGAGGGAAGGGTTGGATATTCCAGAAGTCTCACTTGTCGCCATTTTAGACGCGGATAAAGAGGGCTTTCTTCGTTCTGAACGGGCATTGATACAAACGATCGGAAGGGCTGCAAGACACATTAACGGACGAGCTATTATGTATGGCGACTCGATCACACGATCGATGCAGCGTGCTATTGACGAAACAAATAGGCGTCGTCAAAAACAACTTGATTTCAATGTCGAACATAACATCACCCCGACTGGCATTGAGAAACGTGTGCGTGATTTGATGGAGGGTGTCTACTCTGAACGCGGTTCAAATAGCAATAGCAAATCTCAGGCCGAAAGCCCTACCGAAATCAAATCTGAGTCAGAGTTGCTGGTTGAAATGAAGCGTGTCGAAAAACGAATGAAAGAGGCAGCCAAAAATTTAGAGTTTGAGAAAGCAGCCGAATTAAGAGATGTACTTAAAACGCTCAAAGAGCGATTTATTTCAGGGTCATTGACCTAAATGATCACTTAGATATTCGCTATGAAGGCTTTGGTTGTATGCACGGGAAATATTTGTAGATCACCCTCAGCGGAGGTGGTTTTGAGGAAGAAAGCAGTAAAGAGAGGTTTGCAAGATACTTTCAGCTGCGCTTCAGCCGGGACGCATGGTTACCACGTGGATAGTCCACCTGATCGAAGAAGTATTATGGTTGCAGCGGAGCGCGGTTACGATTTAAGCGTAATTCGCTCACAAAAAGTCTCGACAAATGACTTTTTTAATTATGACATTTTTCTAGCTATGGATAACTCACACTTAAAGGCTCTCCAACGATTAAAACCGATAAATAGTCAATCGTCGATTCTCTTATTTTTGGAATATAGCCAAGAATTTGCGCGCCAGGACGTGCCCGATCCATACTACGGTTCTGAGGCTGGGTTCAGTACTGTTCTTAAGATGATTGAGGAAGGAGCGGATACATTTTTAGATCAAATGTACCCGCTGACTAAACTCAAAATGACCAAATGATGCCGGTCACAACTGTCTTTAATTTGGACTGTCTTGTGTTTCCACCTGTTGAAGTGGTTCACTTGCTGCTGTAGCCGCATCTTTCGATTGGCGTCGCAGTCTTCGCTCCTCCCTAGCTTTATCTAACTCAGCTGTATTTTGCTGTGAGTCAAGGTTAGAGCTGTTATCCGATGACGAAGTCTCTATCATTGTCATGCCCTCAGGCAACACAACTGGCTCGTCTACAATCGGTTTTTGAATCACAGGTGCGGGTGCCTTAACAACAGTCTCGACCACTTGGGCCACTACACTCTCATCATTGGCCACAGAAGCGCGCTGGACAACAGGTTCATTGGATTGTGCTTCAGACGTCTCAATTGGTGCGGGAGCAGATTCAGTCACACGAGTATCTACAACTGGTGCGATTCCTGTCGAAGGGACGCTCCTGTTTTCCTGAGTAATGTGCGAACTCGCAGATGTATTAACTGCTTGATTAGATCCCGCGTTACTTGACTCGTTAACGGTAGGAGAATTTGACTGAGACGTAGCAGCTTGCTGAGCATCAACAGTTGGTGCTGTAGCAATCGGTGCATCTGCAGTCGAAGTCGTATTTTCTCGATCTGCGCCGCGGTCATTCCTACGGTTACGGCCTCGTCGGTCGTTATTTCTGCGACGACGGCGTCCTGACTGATCCTCTCGTTGTTCTGATTGCTCACCGGCTTGTGAAGTTGTATCTGCGCTTGTATTGCTTGGAGTATCTGCAGTCTTGTTAACCTCTGCTTTTGGCTCTACAGTGTTATTAGTAATGTCATCGCTGCTGATTTCACTATCTTTATTGCGTCCTCTTCGAGGCCGACGACGATCACCACGAGAGTCGTTACGACCGCGACGACGATCATTGCGTTCATCGTCACGCCCCCCACGTCTTCGGTCAGTGCGCTGATTTCTACGTCGGTTGTCAGAAGCAGTTTTTTCTTTGTCTTCGCTTGAGCCAAAGATGGCAGCAATGAGTCTTTTAAAGAAACCTTCTTTTTTAATTACTGACGGAGGTGCCTGTATTGGGGTCACTCCTTTCACTGCAGCAACAGGCTTGATTACGTCTTGCTTCTTATCTTTTTCTAAACCTTGATCGGCCACTTCATCGGCTAGGTCGTAACTGGGTACGCTCGTATCAATTTGATTGAGTTCATCGTGACGCAGTCGTTTCACAGTGTAATGTGGCGTTTCTAAGTGAGTATTGGGTATCAAAACGCAGCTGACTTTTACCCGATGTTCAATGGCGTAGAGCTCATCTCTCTTTTCATTGAGCAAGTAGGATGCAACAGCAACAGGGACTTGTGCATGCACAGCCGCTGTACTTTCTTTCATTGCCTCTTCCTGCACAATCCTAAGAACATGCAAAGCGGTAGACTCAACAGAGCGGATATTCCCCGTGCCACTGCATCGTGGGCACGTAATATGACTTGTTTCACCAAGGGAAGTTTGCAGTCTTTGTCGCGACAGTTCCAGCAATCCAAATCTAGAAATTTTACCTACTTGAACACGCGCTCGGTCGTACCTGAGCGCTTCACGAATTGTGTTTTCAACTTCACGTTGACTCTTTGGGTTTTCCATATCGATGAAGTCGATAACAACAAGTCCGCCTAAGTCACGCAGACGTAATTGCCTAGCAACTTCCTCAGCAGCCTCGATATTTGTTTTCCGCGCTGTCTCCTCAATATCACTACCTCGTGTCGACCGGGCAGAATTAACGTCGATGGAGACCATGGCCTCTGTGTGATCAATAACAATGGATCCGCCAGAGGGCAAAACAACTTGTCGCGAATAAGCTGATTCTGTTTGGTGCTCAATTTGGAAACGAGAGAATAGCGGGGTTTCTTCCTGATACCATTTAACCCGATTGACGTTATGCGGCATGACGTGGCCCATGAACTGACGGGCTTGCTCATAGATTGATTCAGTATCGATCAGAATTTCGCCGATATCTTGTCGGAAATAATCTCGAATCGCCCGAATAACAAGACTCGCATCTTGATAGATTAAGAAGGGCGCTTTTTGACTACCTGCCGCTCCGTCTACCGCTTTCCACAATTGAGTCAAGTAGTTTAAATCCCATTCTAACTCCTCTGCGCTCCGGCCAATACCAGCCGTGCGTGCGATCACACTCATGCCCGTAGGAAGACTAAGTTGATCCATCGCGTCACGCAGTTGAGCTCGCTCTTCGCCTTCGATTCTCCTTGAAACACCACCACCACGAGGGTTGTTAGGCATTAAAACCAAGTATCGCCCTGCAAGGCTGATGAATGTGGTTAGTGCCGCACCCTTGTTACCACGCTCGTCTTTTTCGACTTGCACGACAAGTTCCGTGCCTTCGGATAAAACATCTTGGATTCGAACTTTAGTGGGATTAGCTTGTGGATCCTTAAAGTAAGATCGACTAATTTCCTTGAACGGAAGAAAGCCGTGCCTTTCAGCACCGTAATTGACAAAAGCCGCTTCGAGACTGGGCTCAATTCGGGTAATAACAGCTTTATAAATATTGCTTTTCTTCTGTTCTTTACCTGTTGTTTCTACATCTAAATCGAGGAGTGATTGTCCATCGACTATCGCAACTCTCAGCTCTTCAGCATGGGTTGCGTTAAATAACATTCGCTTCATTTATGTTCCCCAGCGCGCATACCGCTGCGGGAGATTAAACCGGCGCTATTTTTGGATAGTTTCGTTCAACTATTTCAATTAATAAATTAAATAAATTCTTTCGTTGTGTCGAGCAATCGTTTCCTAAATCAATACTTTCCGGTTTGTTACATAGGCCCCCGCAACTAACGGCGTTGGCTCTGTGAATCTCCCGCGCTGTTATAAGCGCGCAAATCATTTACTATATCGCTACTTTCGTTTTTCATTATTTAGGTGAGCGAAATTAACCTTGGGACGAGCCTGTTAACAATTTCGTTGAGAATTGAACGGCTAACATGCAACGGGACTATAAACCCGGCGGCCGTACGATCTTTATGAGACCGTGGCATTCTCGTCGTCTAAACGACTCGTGCACGAATTATAATTCAAAATGAATAACTTATGTAAAGATCGTGTGAATCAAGTCGTAGTTGGCGTTGATGGCGAAGCGCAACGAATTGATAATTATTTATTGCGGATACTCAAAGGTGTCCCTAAGAGTCATGTTTATCGTATTTTGCGTAGTGGGGAAGTGCGCGTGAATGGTGGCCGTGCAGGCCCCAGTCGCAGACTTGCCGAAGGGGATAAGCTCAGAATCCCGCCAATACGCGTTGCACAGAGAGAAGAGGGTGTAAAGCCGAAAAGCTCCATACAACTGCCCATTTTGTATGAGGATGAAGACGTGCTTATTGTTGACAAGCCCGCCGGCTTGGCCGTTCACGGAGGGAGCGGGGTTTCTTTCGGACTCATTGAAATCTTAAGGGCGGATAGACCAAACCAACCTTTTCTAGAGCTTGTGCATCGTTTGGACAAAGAAACTTCAGGTGTTCTCTTGCTCGCGAAAACGCGAATAGCACTGACTCATTTACATAGCCAAATTAGAGATAGTCTGACCAAGAAAATCTATGTCGCTCTGGTCTGGGGTGTTTGGGACCGCACCGTTAACAAGATAGACTTACCACTACGTAAGTTTGTCTCTAAAGGAGGGGAGCGCAGAGTTGTTGTTGATGGGGCAGAAGGAAAACCGTCTCTTACATTGATTAGGCCGCTTGAGACGCACGGCCAGACAACTCTAATCGAAGCTAATCTTAAGACAGGAAGAACGCATCAAATCCGTGTGCACTTGGCGCACAAGAATTTCCCGATTTTGGGCGATGACAAATATGGGGATTTCCGGCGAAACAAAATCTTTCAAACCTATGGTCTCAAGCGGATGTTTCTTCATGCACATCAATTTTCTTTCACACATCCTTCACACGGAAAGAGAATTAAAATTGAATCGCCAATACCGGCACAACTTAGGCAAGTCATGACTGTTATCGATGAATCACAACAAGAGAAAGAACTGCAAACTTCATGAAAAATTTTGACTTAATTGTGTTTGATTGGGATGGGACGCTCGTAGATTCGACAGCGCACATAGCACAGAGCATTCAAAAGTCTTATTCGGATAACGATTTACCCGTTCCTGATGAGGCGGCCGCGAAGCACGTCATAGGCTTAGGTCTTTTGGACACATTCAATTATCTGTCACCAAATCTCACCAAGAGCCAGCATCAAGGTATTGTCGATCGCTATAGACATCATTTTTTAGATGAAAACAAGATTCTTCATGCTTTCAAAGGTACTTCGGAAGGGCTTCAAGCTCTAGCTGAAAGAAGTTATTTGTTAGCAGTTGCAACGGGAAAGAGCCGGGTCGGATTGAATCGAGCCTTAAAAAAAGTAGATTTTGGCCATTTATTTTCGGTAACACGATGTGGTGATGAGGGTTTTCCTAAACCGCACCCCGATATGCTGCAATTCATTATGAATGACCTTGCAGTCCCCCCTGAACGAACGCTAATGATTGGTGATACTACGCATGACTTATTGCTTGCTAAGAATGCGGGAACTTACAGTGTTGGTGTCAGTTATGGCGCTCATGATGAAAAGGAATTGGTTGGTCTAAACCCGTTGGCATGTGTTGATAGTTTTGAGAGGTTGATGGCATGGCTGCTCGAAAACGGTTGATTTGTCGGACCTCTGAACTGGAAGAGTGTGGCAGCGGTGTGCGCTTCGTAACAACTGATAAAAATGGGGAAAAGCTTCCTGGTTTTGTTATACGTCATAACGGAATAGTATTTGGCTACGTTAACCGATGCGCCCATATTCAAGTCGAGCTTGACTGGCAACACGGGGAGTTTTTTGATGCGGATCGTCAGCTACTGATGTGCGCTACTCATGGTGCATTGTATGCACCCAATACTGGTGAGTGTGTGGGCGGACCCTGCCATGGAGCTTTCTTAACAAAGTTGCCGATGATTGAAGAAGATGACGGTGTATATCTTGTAAATTAGAACTAGACACATTCAATTGATCCATCGAGCAAATCGGGAATTTATTCTAAGATAAAAAAATAAATAAACTTTAAACTTAACTACAACGAAGTTTAAGTTATGCGTGTTACTGTCCGACTCTACAACAATCAGCTCTGAAAAAATGAATAACGATAATTTTGAAAAAAACACCATATCTCATCTGGCACAAGCATCCCTGATAGAGCAACGACGGGCGCGCCGATGGAAAATATTTTTCCGGTTTGCTTATTTATTTATTGCGATTGGATTGGTTGCATTTTTGACGCTTGATGATAAGACATCCAGCCAGGGGCCACACACCGCCATCGTAGATTTGAATGGCGTTATCGCGTCTGGGTCACCAGCGAATGCATACGATGTCATTACGGGCCTAGAGGATGCGTTCGCAAACACTAATGTTAAAGGCATTGTCATTCGTATAAACAGCCCTGGGGGTAGCCCGGTTCAATCAGAATTGATTAATCAAGAAATCATCCGCCTTCGTGGTATCCATCCCACAATTCCGGTTTATGCAGTAGTAGAAGACCTCTGTGCATCAGGTGGATACTACGTAGCTGTTGCTGCAGATCGAATCTACGTGTCTCCCTCCAGCATAGTGGGTTCAATTGGCGTTCGCATGGACGGATTTGAATTTACAGAGGCTTTAGAATCACTGGGAATTAAGCGTCGACTGCTGACTGCAGGTGAGAACAAAGGATTTTTGGATCCCTTTTCACCCATGAAGCCCGCTCAGCGTGAGCACGCCAAATCGATACTAGATAACATTCATCATCAGTTTATCAAGGCAGTAACTCTGGGTCGGGGTGAACGCCTCAAAGACACACCTGAGATTTTTTCTGGCTTGGTCTGGACCGGTGAGCAGAGCCTAAACCTAGGGTTAGCTGATGCCTACGGCAGCGTACTTTCGGTAGCCCGAGATGTTATTGGGGCTAAAGAGCTCGTTAATTATTCGGTAAAAGAAGGCTTTGAAGAACGTATCGCAAGAAAATTTGGTGCTGAAATTTTAAATAGAACAATGGGTTATAGATTACATTAACAGTAATTTATAACTCACTACGGCAATGTAACGCCTTCATCTCGAAGCATCCTTGATAGCGCGATCAGGGGCAATCCAACCAAGGCAGTTGGATCTGACCCGAGAATCGACTCAAGTAGTGTAATGCCCAAGCCCTCAGACTTGGCACTCCCCGCGCAGCCCAGTACGTCTTCTGTCTCCACATAGCGTTGTATCTCAATGAGACTAAGCTCTCGAAATGTTACCTCGGTATCCACCACAAGGGATTCGTGTGTATTTGTATGCAGATTCAAGACGCATACGCCTGTATAGAAAAATGCAGTTCTACCACTCGCAAATTTAAGCTGCTCAATAGCGACGTCTAAACTACCCGGTTTGGATAATCTCTTACCATCACATTCGGCTACTTGATCCGATCCAATTATAAGATCTCTGCCGCTTAATTGAAGTACGGCACGCGCTTTAGCTATAGATAACCGCTCTGCGCACGCTCGAGCATCTTCATCGGCTAGCGGGGTCTCATCTACGTTTGGTGATTCCACTTCAAAATTTTGACAAATACGCTTGAGCAACTCTCGGCGAAAAATTGACGTAGATGCAAGAACAATAATTGGGGGAGTATCGGTACTCATAACTCTAAACTTTTCAGATAAAATTTTGACAAATGCACATATAATCAATATTATGCGCGCGCTATGAGCAATCGACCTATCATCGACACATTGGGGTTTGCACAAAAAATGCGGTCCCAAGATCTTCGACTCAAGTTAACCGACTTCACTAGGCTAACTGACGTGTCGGCTATCGTAAATGACCTCATTCAAGCAAACATCACTGGTGGAATACAGCAAGACGGCAAATCGTTCATCGAACTTAAGATTTTAAGTGGTTTAACGCTGACATGCCAACGATGCATTGGTTTATTTGATTTTCAGATTAATTCCCGTAGTCGGTTTATAATAACGGCCACGAAGGATGAGCTTCTTGAGATATCTCAAGAAGAGCAAGATATCAACACAATTCTCGCTGAGACAGAATTAGATCTTATTGACTTTGTAGAAGACGAATTATTGTTGGCCTTGCCAATGGTTCCGCTTCACGAGGAAGGGGATTGTGAAAGACCTCAGCTACTGGATGAGCGATCAGATTCAATAAGCCCATTTAGCAGACTGAAACAGTCATCTTAAATTTAGAAACTTTGGAGTGAATAGAAATGGCCGTACAAAAAACTAAAGTATCACCATCTCGTCGTAATATGCGCCGTTCTCACGACGCGTTAACTAGCCCATCAATAGCGATCGAGCCAAGTACTGGGGAAACCCATCTTCGTCATCACATCAGTCCAAACGGCTTTTATCGTGGCAAGAAAGTTGTTCAGAAAAACGACGATTAATTTTTTGTAGGCACTGTTAGTGCCTACAAAAATTTGGCACAACAGGCACTTGGGATACATTTATCAGTTTAGCCCCTCTTTTGTGCAGCAATCGGAATACATCCAATGACTACCAAAATAGCACTCGATTGCATGGGCGGTGACTACGGCGTTAAAGTTACCGTGCCCACAGCTATTCATTTTCTAAAATCGCATTCAGATGCTCACGTTATATTAGTAGGTATCGCAGATCAAATTGATAAGGCATTAAAACAAACTCCGCACAACGCAGATCGCGTAACAGTTATTCATGCCGAAGAAGTCATTGGCATGAACGAAGGTCCTGCTCAGGCACTGCGTACCAAGAAAAACTCATCTATGAGACTCGCCATTAACCTGATCAAAGACGGGCGGGCGGATGCATGTGTGAGCGCGGGTAATACTGGCGCTCTCATGGCGATTTCCAGATTTGTACTCAAAATGTTACCTGGTATTGAACGGCCTGCGATTGCTTCTTTTTTACCAACACATAGCGGCCAAGTCTGCATGCTTGATTTAGGAGCTAACGTCGACTGCTCCGCTGAACATTTATTTCAATTTGCGGTCATGGGTAGTTGCTTGGTCAGTTCGAGCGGTGGTAGTAATTTTCCAAGCATTGGTCTACTGAACATTGGGTCAGAGGACAGCAAGGGAAATGAGGTCGTCAAAGAAGCTTCTGAATTATTAAAACATAGCTCTCTTAATTTTAAGGGTAATGTTGAAGGTACAGATATCTATAGAGGCACGACGGATGTAATTGTTTGTGATGGGTTTGTTGGTAATGTGGCATTAAAAACATCTGAAGGTGTAGCTCAAATGTTGGGAAAATACCTCAAGGAGGAGTTTCACCGAAACCCGCTCACGAAACTTCTCGGGGTATTGACTTCACCCGTACTCAATCGCTTTAAAGAGCGCGTAGATCATAGGCGATACAACGGTGCAAGTCTGTTGGGACTAAGAGGCATCGTTGTGAAAAGTCACGGAGCAGCCGATATGTACAGCCTTGGTTTTGCGATGCAAAGGGCCTATGAAGAAGTCAAACATTCTATGCTCGATGCAATTACTGACAACATCAAAGTGCCGGAACAAAGAGAGCTGTAATGTATTCAAGAATTATTGGCACAGGAAGCTACCTTCCTGAAAAAGTATTAACAAATAAAGATCTTGAGAAATTTGTTGATACCAACGATGAATGGATTGTGTCACGCTCAGGAATTAAGCAAAGACATATCGCAGCCGACAATGAAGCCACCAGTGACATTGCTACGCAAGCAGCTCTAAAAGCTATTGAGCAATCTGGCCTTAACGCCAATGATATAGATCTCATTATTGTTGCGACCACGACACCAGATATGGTCTTTCCAAGCACTGCCTGCATTGTGCAATCTAAATTAAATATTTCTGGATGCCCTGCATTTGATGTTCAAGCTGTATGCTCAGGCTTCGTTTATGGCTTAAATATTGCAGACTTATTTATTAAAAGCGGGCAAGCCAAAAACGTATTATTGATTGGGGCTGAAGTCTACTCTCGTATTCTTGATTGGAATGACCGCACCACTTGTGTGTTATTCGGAGATGGTGCTGGCGCCGTCGTACTTTCTGGTTCTGATAAACCAGGCATACTTCAAACAAGTCTTCACGCGGATGGTTCTTTGTATAAACATTTATGCGTTCCCGGTTGGGTAAAGGGGGGGCAGGTAGAAGGCTCGCCTATGGTTCAAATGGATGGCGGTATCGTCTTCAAGTTTGCCGTTAAAGTTTTTGAGCAAACTGCCCGAGAGTTACTCAGTGCCGCCGGAAAAATAATTGAAGAGATTGATTGGTTCATTCCGCATCAAGCTAATATTCGGATTATGGAATCAACGGCAAAAAAATTAAATTTACCCCTAGAGCGATTGATCGCAACCGTGGATCACCACGGTAATACCTCAGCCGCATCTATCCCCTTAGCTCTCGATGAAGCAGTTCGAGACGGAAGAGTGGAAAAAGGACAACTGTTGTTGTTTGCTGGCGTTGGTGGGGGATTCACCTGGGGTGGCGCTCTTCTTGAATTTTAGCTTCATATAAAGGACTAACGATTGTGACAATTGCTTTTTTGTTTCCTGGTCAAGGATCCCAATCAGTGGGCATGATGGATGCTTTCGCCGGCGTTACGGTTGTTAAGGACACATTTGAAGAGGCCTCGTTGATTCTCCAACGGGATATGTGGGCGCTAGCGCACTCGGGCTCTGATGAGAAACTAGCACTTACGACCAACACCCAACCTCTAATGCTGATATCTGATGTTGCAATGTATCGTTCTTGGATTGAACTTGGCGGTCATTTGCCTTCAATTTTAGCGGGACATAGCTTGGGTGAATATGCCGCCTTGGTAGTGGCCGGGGGACTCAGTTTTGCTGATGCTGTGCCTCTAGTTCAACAACGTTCCGAGTTGATGCAAAATGCCGTGCCCTCTGGCGTTGGAGCGATGGCCGCGGTACTAGGTTTAACTGATGACGATATTACCTTAGCGTGTCACAACGCCTGCGTGGACGGTGGTGTAGCAGCTGTCTCTTATACACATCTCCGAGCCCACGAGACAGGCAGAAATCTC
>OJFL01000656.1_pt1 | contig 16594 bp, 17 predicted proteins | sample 1594131 | NCBI WGS metagenome assembly OJFL01 (sample SAMN05416782, study PRJEB24817) | seawater metagenome | isolation source: Sea water | place: Canada:Atlantic | collected 2013-07 | reverse complement strand
TACGAGATTTCTGCCTGTCTCGTGGGCTCGGAGATGTGTATAAGAGACAGCTTGTCACTGTAATTGCAACGCCATGCACAGCCCCTTTTATGGGTGCGGCAATTGGTTTTTCAATGGCCCAAGGACCAGCGTCGAGCATGCTTACTTTTTTAGCGCTTGGAATCGGCATGGCAACGCCTTATGCACTTATTTCATTGAGACCCAGTTTAGCTACTTGGCTACCAAAGCCAGGAGCATGGATGAATACCTTAAAAAACCTTTTGAGTGTGCCTCTATATTTGACGGTCATTTGGTTGATTTGGGTGTTAGGTCAGCAAACAACCATTCACAATGTCTCTAAAGTTCTCGTCGTTCTGGTTTTTATTGGGTTAGCTGTTTGGTCTGTTGGCAGGATGCAGTATGGAACACTAACCCGTATAGGTCCTTGGAGGGCTTTAAGTGTAACCAGTCTGTTGATTTCGCTAGTGATCTTAATCAATATTGTTACTGCACTGGACCAAAAGACTACTCGAGCACTTTCCCAAGTGGAGTGGAAAGCTTGGTCTTCGGCAGGTGTGGCAAGTGCTCGTGAGGAAGGCTACCCAGTGTTTGTTGATTACACGGCAGCTTGGTGCATCACTTGTCAAGTCAATAAGGCATTAGTGCTAAATGACCAGGAGGTCGTGTCTGTTTTTAAGAAAAATAAAGTGATCACTTATAGAGCTGACTGGACTTCTAGAGACGCAGAGATCACTGAATCACTAACTTCTTTTGGCAGATCAGGCGTACCTGTTTATGTGTTCTATCCCGATAATCAGGGAGCACCAGTTATCTTGTCCGAGATGTTAGGGAAAAAAGAAATATTTAATCTATTCGATCGTTGATAAGACAATGTTGGCAGGTCAGCCTTTAACGATTGCTGATTTACATTTTACAGGGTGATAGGCATTGGAACGAACAGAGCGATTCTATAAGATCGACCGATTGCTTCGTGATAATAGATCGGTGTCCTTAGAACGATTCCTTGAGGAACTTTCGGTTTCAAAGGCAACGTTTAAGCGTGATATCGAGTACATGAGGGATCGACTCAACGCTCCAATTAGTTGGGATCGCACTGTTCGTGGTTATATTTTTGACCAAGAGATTACCGATGCGCCGTCCTATGAGCTGCCTGGGATTTGGTTTAATCAATCAGAGATTTTTGCCTTACTCTCAATGGAAGCTTTGCTGAGCCAAATTCAACCAGGCTTACTTGGACAAAGACTGGATCCGCTTAAGCAAAAATTGCGAGACCTCATTGAGGTTGGTGAGTATTCAGTTGATGCGATCAAGAATCGTATCAAAATCCTCAATATGGGCTCCCGCAGTCGGGGCATTAAACATTTCGAAGTTATTGCATTATCGCTGATGCAGCGCTCCCAACTCGCACTCACATATTATGTGCGTTCAAGGGAGGAGGTGACGCAACGATCTGTTTCACCTCAACGTATCGTGTACTACAGAGATAATTGGTATTTGGATGCGTGGTGTCATTCAGTGAATGCTGTACGGAGCTTTTCATTAGACGCTGTGCGTGCCGCAACACTGAAGGACCAGGCGGCTATTCAATGCGATGAAAAAATATTAGATACTGTGTTGGGATCAGGATATGGAATTTTTTCTGGTACTGACTTGCTGTGGGCGAAACTTCGATTTGGTCCTGAACGTGCTAAGTGGGTTTCTCTTGAGGAGTGGCATCCATCTCAACGAACCCATTTTGATGACGAGGGCTATTTTATTTTAGAGGTTCCTTACGCGGAGAAGTATGAGCTCATCATGGATATCCTCAGATTCGGTCCCGATGTTGAGGTGATTGAGCCTGCTTCATTGCGCCAAATTATTAGAGAGAAATTGTCTGAAATGTTAACTGTTTATGGTTAGGTATCTGATTTTTATAATATATTAAAAATAAATATTTTTAATATTAGTTGGCTGAGGCTCATCTGATGAGCCAGTACGGGGCGCAAACTACTTCCAAGATAATTAGTTATAACGGAGGTTAGTGATGGAACAGCTCAGTTTTTTGCTCAACAGAACACCAGGTCCTAAATTACGACGCAGCATTTCAGCCATTAGAGACCGTTTTGATCAATCAGTGTCGAGAAGTAATGCTGATATATCCGGTAAGTTGCGGGCGTTAAGCCGCACGCCGCCCCGCGTGACGAAAATGATCGACATAAACAAACGTCCTTCTACGGGTTTGGATGTAATTAGGAATGAATTAATAACTCGGGATACATTATCGCGGTCAAACCATTGCTCTCAGTCGAGAAGAGGTGCCCCAATTCATCCAATGGCGCGTGGACGTCAGTTTCTTTCACATGAGCATATTGTAAATGCGATCGAGCACGCTTTAGTTGCATTGCGAATTAATCCGATTGAAGTGGGATTTTCAGCAGAATATGGACTTTATGGTGCTCAAATGTCACTAGTGGTTTCATTACCAAGAATTTATGACTTTGATCCAGGAAGTATGGATCCATTTAGGCTTCAGGTTGTTTTTCACAATTGCTTGAGTCGTGGAGGACTCCGTCTTCTTGCTCGGTGGTCACAGGAGGGAACAGGGGCATCTTGTTCAGTAGGGGTGACGCAGCTCAACGCAAGCCTCGCTCATCGAATACCAGCAAGAGAAGAAAATATCCTTCCTACGCTTAGAAAGGCTATTGAGTTAGCTCATGAAGATCGTCTTCAGTTCGGTAGTTGGACACGTCAAACGATTGATAAAGAGACGCTGCACATCTGGCTGGCGGGATCGGTTCGACGGATGTGGGGGAGAAAGGATCAACACAAGCTTCAAGGTGAATTCAAATGTGATGAAGGTATAGATGTTGGAGAGCGCCATTTCTCCTGGAGTGTACTTGATGTTTTGATGGTGCTTGCTATCTATTCTGCAGATTCAAAAGATATTCTTCGGCAATGCGATCAGGTGGTGGAGGGAGCGGTCCTCATGCGATCGTTATTAAAAAAGTGCGTAATCGCATAGATATATTTGCCCGGGATTTAGCATTTGGTTTGGTTAAGCTAATGTCAGAATTTTTAAGATTTGTTCGCGAGGCGATTATAAAAAAGTTATGATCAAGATATAGTCGTAATTTTTATCTAATAAACTGGACAAAAGTGGTGCTGATCTTCCGTCAACTGATTGACCAACAGTCGTCTACGTATACGTATCTATTGGGCGATTCGGAATCTAGAGAATGTCTGTTGATTGACCCTGTGTTTGAGCAGGTCATGCGCGATCAGGCAGTACTAAAGGAGCTGGGTCTTGATCTCATCGCTACCGTTGAGACCCATGTGCATGCTGATCATGTCACAGGGTCTTGGCTACTTCACAACAGCCTTGGGAGTGAAATCGTAGTTTCAGTTAATGGAGGTGCTCTCGGCGCTGGGCGCTACGTGGAGCAGGGCGATGTAATTACCTTTGGTGACAGGCGGTTGGATGTGTGTGAGACACCTGGGCATACCAATGGGTGCATCACTTTAGTTCTGGATGATCAATCCATGGCTTTTAGTGGGGATTGCTTATTAATCCGTGGGACAGGAAGGACGGATTTCCAAGATGGAAGCCCGAAAATAATGTTCCAATCGATTCATGAGCAAATTTTCACGCTTCCAGATTCATGTTTGATCTATCCCGGACACGATTATCGCGGAATGACCGTATCGAGTGTTTCGGAGGAAAAGCGTTTCAATCCGAGGTTAGGAGGAGAAATTAATCTTCAAGATTTCTCAGGTTATATGGATAACTTGAAGTTACCTCATCCCGGTCAGATTGACCGTGCTGTGCCAGCGAACTTAAAGTGTGGCCAACCGACTGGTAACACCCCAGAGTTGAAGACTCAAGACTGGGCAAATGTCACGTATGGTTTTTCTGGAATTTGGCAAATAGCACCTTCGACTCTCGAAGAGATATTAGCGGCGGTGCAGATTATAGATGTTAGGGAAATCGTTGAGTTTGAAGGGCCATTAGGCCGAATCCCGGGAGCAACATTAATTCCACTAAATGAGCTGATTGATCGGGTTGAAGAGTTGACTCCCGGTATGCCAATTGTGACTGTTTGTCGGTCTGGCGCGCGGTCAGCCCAAGCTATCCTTCACTTGCAGGAGCTGGGTTTTACGAAACTCGCTAATCTATCGGGTGGTATGCTGCGTTGGAATGTTGAGGGCCATGCTGTTCTGGGCGGTTTGGAATGAGTTGAAATGGCTATAAACGAGTGGCTACGTCCAGAGTGTTATTAATCTCCCAACTGAATTCAAGATTCTGCTTGTTTCGTTCGTATAAATGCAGGACGAGTTGTGAGTCTTTCGAAGTAGTCGTTCATTGCGGGCGAAAAAGGTTCTTCCACATGTCGAACGTAAGAAGTTAAAGCAATGCCAATCATGATGTCTGCGCCCGAAAATATTTCACCAAGCAACCATTCCTTTGTGCCTAAGAATCTACTTACGGCTTCTAGGCAAATTGTTGAACGTTTCTTGAATTCTATAATTGCTGGTGCATGGATTGCCTTGGGGAATGCTCGCTTATGCCGGATAATCTCAGATATGGAAGATGTGAAGGTCGCTTCTGCGAACCAGCCCCATTCTAAGTAAGTCGGATACATTGGATCGTCTATGCTAGGTCGTAGTTTTCCGCTCCCATACTTGTCAATGAGGTAGTGGACCATCGCGCCGCTTTCGCACATTGTCACATCGCCATCTTGTAGCACGGGAACTTTACCAATAGGGCTGATACTAATAAATTGTGGGCTGAGTCGAAAATTTTGGGAAAAGTCTATAATTTCAACTTTGTATGGAATATTTAATTCTTCACATGCCCAAATAGCTCTAAGGCCGCGAGTATTTGGGAAATGGTAAATTTTAATCACAAGTAATATCCCTCATCATGTTTAGGTTTATCTGGTGATACTCTTAAGCTTGGTGAATGCTAAAATAATATTATTGTAGCGTCATTATGTTGTCTGGCACTAAAGTAGGTTACTTAACTAATTTCACATTGATGATATTCGAATGAAATCGACTTTTATGCGGATTCGATTATTATTCCTCACTTAATATTTATGAAAGAGACTAAATGAAGAAGATGTTTTTTGTAGTGTTAATGCTGATAACTTCGGCTTGTTCCAAGGAGGCCGTAACGGCTGATGTTGCACTTGAAACCGAAGACCAAAAAACCTTGTATGCCATAGGGATGATTATCAGTAATCAATTACAACCTTTCGCTCTGAGTGAAGAAGAATTGGCTCCTATCGTGCAGGGGATAATGGACGGTATATCAGGGCTTGATGCTAAGGTGGATATGGCGACTTACGAAGCGAGGATCAATGAAATGTTATCAGATCGTTCGGCAATAGTTGCCGCGAAAGAAGCGACTGTTTCTGAGTCGTATCTCAAACAATTTGACTCAGACGAGTCTATAGTAAAAACTGAGTCTGGTGCGCTTGTGAAGATGGTTGAGGAAGGCACTGGTGATATTCCAACTGCGAGTGATACAGTGATGGTCCATTATGAAGGAAGTTTGATTGATGGAACCGTCTTTGATAGCTCCCTCCAGCGTGGCTCGCCGGCGACATTCCCCTTGAGTGGTGTCATAGCGTGCTGGACTGAAGGGCTTCAAAAGATGAAGGTTGGAGGAAAGGCGCAGTTGATTTGCCCCGCTGATACCGCATATGGTGACCGTGGAATGCCACCTAAAATCGGTCCTGGCGCTACACTAATCTTCGAGGTTAATCTGCTTGAAATCAAGAAATAATTCGTCAGTAATCTTTGAGGGAAAGTAAATGTTAATTGATATGAGAACGTACCGATGTAGGCCTGGGTTCATAAAGAAGCATCTGGCTTTGTATGAAAATCTGGGTAAGCCTGCTCAAACTAAGCATCTCGGCCAACCGCTGGCTTACTTGCAATGCGAGAGTGGGAATCCTAACGAGTATGTTCACATGTGGATTTATGAGAATGCTGGCGATAGAGAGCAGAAGAGAGCTTTAATGTGGGCTGATCCAGAATGGATTAACTACACACAAGAAAGCGCTAAACTTGGTGCGCTTGAGAGTCAAACAAATCAGTTGATGAAGCCTGTAGATTTCTTTCCCTTACCGAAAAATATTGGATAGTTAATTTTTTAACGATTAGAACGATGTGTCATGACGAATGGCGCATCGTTTTTTTTAATTCTTGTCTCGTTCTTTTTGTATCAGCACACGTCTCAGTATTTTCCCAGATGCTGACTTCGGAATTTGGTCTACGAACTCTACAATTCTGACCTTTTTATGCGGAGCGACGCTTTTTGCAACAAAGGACATAATTTCCTCTGCGCTCACAGACACTCCAGTTTTGACTACAACTACCGCCTTGGGTAGCTCTCCAGCTTCCTCGTCTGCTACGGGAATTACTGCGGCATCAGATATTGCAGGATGAGTGAGTAGGAGCGCTTCGAGTTCAGCAGGGGCTACCTGCATCCCTTTGTATTTGATCAGCTCTTTTATGCGATCAACCGCATAAAAAAGCCCATCATCGTCGACATAGCCAATATCCCCAGTTCGGTACCAGCCCTCTTTTGTAATGCTTTCCATGGTGGCCTCTGGTCGATTTAGATAACCCTTCATAATCTGCGGACCGCGAATCCATATCTCACCATTTTGATTATTGGAAAGAGATTCTTCGGTTTGTGGATCAACAATCATGACCTCTGTGTTGGGAATGGGTAGACCGATTGATCCTATTTTTTTTGCGTGACCTTCAATGGGGAGTAAGTGCGTTACGGGGCTTGCTTCAGTCATCCCATAGCCTTGAGCAATATTGCATCCAACTCGCGTCGCGGCTTCCATGGCGACGCCCTCACCTAGCGGGGCTGCTCCAGAGAGAATAAGCTCGAGACTGGATAGATCGTATCGTTCGACAGCGGGATGTTTTGCCAACCCTAATACTATCGGTGGGACTATAGGAGCTTTGGTTACTTTGTGGGTCTCAATTGCAGCTAAAAACCCCTCCATATCGAAGCGTGACATACAAACAATAGTTCCGCGTCGATAAAGCGAATAGAGCATGATAACAACCATGCCGTAAATGTGGAAAAAAGGCAGTACTCCAAGCACTGTATCTCGTTCACAGATCGCGTTATGGCTTAGCATGCCTTCAGTTTGACGCATATTCATTACAAGGTTGTAGTGAGTCAGCATGACGCCTTTTGGTAGACCCGTGGTCCCACTCGAGTAGGGGAGCGCGCAGACATCATTTTCTGCTGAGATCTCAGGTGCAATCACCGTATTGTTCGACTGCATTAAGTCTTCGAGCTTTCGGTGACCTTGAGCTCCACCGATTACAATGAGGTCATTTACTGGATGTTTTTTTATGGCTACCTCTGCTTTATCTAAGAAATCCGGTACTGTAACGATGAGCTTTGCCTTTGAATCGATAAGTTGTTTAGCTAATTCATCCGCTGTATACAGAGGGTTAACAGTTGTGCATATTCCGCCTAATTTTAGGACGGCAAGAAAGATGACCGCGTATTCAGGTACGTTTGGGCTATATATAGCAAGGACATCACCTTTTTTAAATCCTTCTGTCTGAAGTCCGGCTGCGAGTCGACTGATGGAGTCAGACAGTTCCCGGTAGCTGATTTTTCGATTGGTCTCAGATTGGATGATCGCAGTTTTATTCTCATGCGCTGATATGTCACCAAGAACAAAATCCACGACATTTATTTTTGGTGCAGACACGTCTGTATGTGGTCCACGAAATATCATGCTTGCTCCCCCCTTAGGCTGATTCATGAAATTATTCTTCTTTAAGTTTATATCATTAATATAGTTTAACGGTTAGTCTAAACTACATGTATTGAATTCATATTTTTGAAATAAAGATTACGTTATGGGTATAGACATCAATGGAATTGCACACATACAATTGACTGTTAATAGCATAGCTAGTATCGAATTTTGGCGTGCACTCTGTGGTTTTATGTCTATGAGTACGTTGATTGATAATGAGGATGTTCACTACAGCATCGGTGGTCGTACTGGAGTGATGGTGCGTCTAGCACCTCTGGAAAAAAGATCAGTTGAATTTGACCAAGATACCAGTGGCTTGCATCATGTATGTTTTAGAGCACGCTCAAGGCAGGATGTCGAACTTGTACATGAATTTGTTAGTTCATTAGGACAGGGGGAAATTGTGCACGGCCCAGAAGAGGGAGGGCGATTTGCTCCAGGTTATTACTCGATTCTTTTTGAGGATCCAGACGGCATACGCATTGAGGTCAATTTTGTTCCTGGAGCAGGACATTTTTCTGAAAATGGTCGGTTAGGCAGTGATGGGGCCGGCCCTGCGAATAGCTATGGCGAAGACGGATTAACAAATAAATGATTAGTTTTTAATTTTGATTGTTTGTAATTTTTGATAGAAATATAAGAGAGGTAAGTATGACTAGTATATCTTTGGTGCACGCGCAAAAATGTCTTGATATTGCTGTTAAAAAAGTGCGGGAGGAGTTTAACCGACCTATCTGTGTATCCATCTGTGACTCATATGGATATCAGGTAGCATTTTATCGCATGGATAAAGCACCTATTCGTAGTATTGCCATATCACAACAAAAGGCTCATACGGCGACCCGAATGTGCATGTCTACTGATGCGTTTTTGGAGCGTTTAAACACTGATAAGATAGATATTCGGTATTATTGTGACCCCTTAATGACTGCATTGCCTGGAGGTAATTTGTTGCAGTCCAAGGGCGGTGAAATCCATGGTGCAGTTGGGGTGAGTGGATTGAAGCCTGTCGAGGATCAAGTCATTACTGAGACGGTCGCAAATTGGTTTCTGGAGCAAAACGATTAAGTTATAGTTCCATTCTTGATGTTGATTTTTCTGATTGCATTCTACTCAACAATTTGCCCTGACTGCCATATGCGACAGAATATGTAACGTTTTATTTGAAAGTATATTTTGGGTCTAGATAGCGAAAAAAAAGAATTATCGCCAAATAAACTCCCCAGAATTGGTTGGATTTTTGGCATAGGACTCTTTCTCGTGATGCTCCAAGTGCCAGCACCAGAGGGCTTGGGTACTGACGCCTGGTGCGTCGCAGCTCTAGGCATTTTCATGGCCGTTCTGTGGATTACGGAGGCGATACCGCTTCCCGCCACTGCATTGTTACCTATCCCTTTGGCTCCCTTGTTAGGGGTTTCTTCGGTTCAAGAGACTGTTGTTTCTTATTCGCACCCGGTTATTTTTCTATTTATGGGTGGGTTTATCGTTGCTCTTGCGATGGAGCGTTGGAAGTTACACCAGAGAATTGCACTTTTTGTATTGAATTTGAGCGGAGATCGGCCATCATTTTTGGTGGGTGGATTTTTAGCTGTCAGCGCTTTTTTAAGTATGTGGGTTTCCAACACCGCGACAACTTTAATGATGTTGCCAATTGCAGTGTCAGTAATCGGCACGCTAAAGGTGAATAGAGGAAGTGGGTTTCAAGGAGATGACGGGTTGCCCAAGGCGCTAATGTTGTCGTTGGCCTATGGGGCTTCTGCTGGTGGGATGGCAACTTTGGTCGGTACGCCACCTAATGCATTTTTCGCTGGTTTCGTCAAGCAAACGTATGGGATAGAGATTGGCTTTTTAGATTGGATGGCGGTTGCATTACCCCTGTCATTACTGATGCTTGCGATGACATGGCTGCTGCTGACAAAAATCATTTTCAGATTGAGTCGTGAACGAATTGAAGGAATTAGTGCGGCTATTGATCGACAAGTTAAGGCGCAAGGAAGGCTATCTCGCGGAGAATTTTTAGTCGCAGGCGTTTTTGTTACCTTGGCTGGGCTATGGATATTGCGTCCCTGGATAAATGCCGCTTTCCCGCGACTAACATTGTCCGACACGGTCATTGCTATGACAGTCGGATTATCAACGTTTTTAATTCCTGTCGATTGGAAAAAAGGTATTTTTCTCATGGACTGGGAGTGGGGGAAAAAAATCCCTTTCGGTATTTTATTATTGTTTGGTGGTGGATTGACACTGGCGTCTTTAATTGAGAAAACCGGTTTATCTATCTGGATTGGACAACAATTAGGAAGTTTGGAAATGTTTCCGACTGTTGTGATTGTTTTAGTGATGGTCTTATTGCTGGTTTTATTGACCGAGCTGACTTCAAATACGGCGACTACAGCGGCATTTTTGCCGGTCGTCGGCGCTCTGGCGATCACTTTGGGGGAGCATCCTTTAATGCTTGTTATCCCGGCAACGCTCGCCGCGAGCTGCGCATTTATGTTGCCAGTAGCGACACCACCGAATGCAATTGTATTCTCAGCAGGTTATCTGGCGCAAAAAGATATGACTAGGGCGGGGTTTGGTTTGAATATTCTTGGGGTGGTTCTCGTAACGTTGGCCTCGTATACATTGATGCTGTGGGTCTTCGCTATTCAGCCTGGAGTATTGCCACAATTTTGATTTTTTTCTTGAGTAATTATTTAATCCGATTCGTTAAGACTTAGTGCTACCCGAAATCCAAGATCTATATGCTTGGCCCCATAAAATTTGTAACGTTCGGCTGTTCTGAGGTAATACGGTTGATTGGTTAGCCAAGAGCCTCCTCTGTAGGCTCGTTGATCACAATCCCCATCCGTAAAGGCGCTTCCGTCAAGTGAACCGCGACTGTGTCGCCAATTCGGATTGAGACAATCTTCTACCCACTCCCACACGTTTCCGAGCATATCAAAAACGCCAAATTTATTAGCCATGTAAGAACCTACTTCAGACAGGTTCGGTTCGCCGTCTGAACAAGGTAACATGCGCCATCCAAACTCATATTCCTGTTCGGCTGTTTTATCGTAACCATTGCCATGCTCACACGTTTTTTCAGCCGGAATACCAAAGAATCTATCTCGCTTGGTGCCAGATTGAGCTACATATTCCCACTCTGCTTCAGACGGTAAACGGTATGCTTTTCCAGTTTTTTCTCTTAACCACTGAATATATAGTTGTGTATCACCCCAAGATACGTTCATCACGGGTTGGTTGCCTCTCCCATAGTCTTCATCGTCAATAAAAGGGCAGGCAGAATCTTGAACACAAATTTCCCACTGCGCGAATGTAATCTCTAATTGACTGATGCTGAAGGGTTGTTCAAAGACTATGTCTACAACATAACCTTCGTTGTAGGGGCTTCCGAATTCGTTTGGAGGAGAACCAAATCCATAAGGGCCAGAAGGAATGACGATCATTTTTGGGCAGGAGTCACAATCCTGGAAGATGTCTCCTGCTCTAGATTGCGCAATCCCGTGTGAGCTAATCATTACTGTGACCGCCCCTAATGCTAAGGCAGATATATTTTTGAGTCCTAACACTATGAGTGACTTAAACTTAATGCGATGCGAAAACCAAGATCAATTTCTCGAGCGCCTAGATACTTATACCTATCGGGTATTTGTAAATACTTTGGTGGGTGACTAAGCCAGGAGCCACCTCTATAGGCGCGCTGCGTGCAATGACCATCAACACGAGCTGAGGCATCTGTTGGGGCATTACGCCACAAGATTGCCTGGCAATCTTCAGTCCATTCCCAAACATTACCCAACATATCATGAACTCCAAAATAGTTTGGTTTGAATGAACCTACTGGCGCAGAGACGTCAAAACCATCGTCGCACGGCAGTGCTTCTAATCCGTACTTGAGTGTTCGTTGTGCGGTTTGGTCATAAAGATTTCCAAATTCACAAACTTGTGTTTGTGCAAGGCCAAAAAATCTAGCTCGATTACTGCCTCCTGTCGCCACGTACTCCCACTCAGCCTCCGTGAGCAGTCTGTAAGGTTTGCTCGTTTTTCTAGAGAGCCATTTTGTATACTCAAATGCTTGTTTCCAGGAAATGTTCACTACTGGATGATTGTCTTTGCTCCATTCATCTTGCTTTACAGTGGGGCACTGTTCATCGATCACGCAGGCCTCCCAGTCTTGATAGGTAATCTCAAACTTTCCTACGGCGAATGGCTTTGGAATTAATACGGTTCGCAGCTCACCTTCACTGTAAGGGCGGCCTTGGTCAACTGGTGGTCCTCCCATACTGAAAGACCCAGAGGGAATTACCACCATGACAGGGCATTGATCGCAGTTTTTAAACTCATCTCCTGGACGGTAAGTATCGTCAGCTAGAATCGGAGTTATGAATAGGACCCATAGCCCGAATAGGCCATATACAGATAATTTGGTGATGAGCATTAACGTATTTTATGTGTGAATGTTTTGATGAGGTATATTATTCTAAAATTAGAGAGTAGTCTGATATTAGGGGGTCGAATTATGATTCATGTTGTAGCTCTTATTAAAGCCAAGCCTGGAAAAAGAGACGCGATTCTTTCTGTTGCCAGAAAAAATGTAACAACCGTTCAGCAAGAGAGCGGGTGCCTTGAGTATATTTTAGTCGTAGACGCTGAGTTTGGTGCGTTTCAAACTGAATTTGGAAGGGACATCTTTTTAGTCATTGAAAAGTGGTGTGATGAGACCGCATTAAAGGCCCATTCGGTAGCACCCCAGATGGTGAGTTATGGTCAAAAAGTTAAAGACTGGATAGAGTCTAGAGTTATTCATGTGCTAGATCCTGCACCTGCACTTTAATTATCAAATATTAATGCTCTATTTCGCTTATGGCTCTAATCTCGATGCTGAAGATTGGAGATGTTTTTGTATTAAGAATTCTATTTCGGCTGATTGTATTAAGCCTATTGGTCCGGCGTTCTTGCCTGATCATGAATTAGTATTCGATGTATTTTCACAAACTCGTGGTGGTGGTGCATTAAATATAAATGCACGGTTGGGTGGATATGTTTGTGGTGCTTTATTCGAAGTGGGAGATCTTGGTTGGCGGGCGCTCGATTTAAAGGAGGGCGTAGTTGAGCGTGTTTATCAAAAAGTGACTAAGCGGGTCTTACAGCCCAACGGTTCTCTTGTTTTAGCGTTGACTTATGAGGTTACACCTGAGAGTCGGTGTCATTTTGTGGAGCCAACTACAGCATACTTTGAGGCAGTTAAGCGTGGCTTACTGCGATTTAATTTTCCAGACCTCCACTTGAGTCAAGCTGCAGTTGGGGAACGGTTTGTAGACTCAACCGTTGGTATTTTTGTATATGGCACCGTAACGAGCGGTGAGTGTAGGCACTGGAGCATCGACTCTTCAAATGTGGTGAAATTTAAGGATGGTTCTGCGCGCGGTTTATTGTTTGCGACGGAGTTTGACTATCCAATGCTTCAGCTTTCTGATTCAGATAGCGCTAAAGATATAGCAGGCGAATTATTTTTTTTTCACGACCTAGCCGCTACGATTCGCCAACTCGATAAGGTAGAGGGGTTCTCGAGTTTTGGTTCGAGTGTTAATCAGTATGCCCGAACTCTGGTGACGGTAAGGTCCCCTGGAGAGGGGCCTGCCTGGGCTTGGTGTTATGTCGCTGGGGACCTAGGCATCACAACTCACGAGATCGTGGGAGGGTCCTGGAGGCAGTTTAAAAGATGCCAGGTTGATTAATGCTTAGGCATTAAGTGATCTGATTTACGATTCCTCCCTCTACTCTAAGTGCTGCTCCGGTAGTTAGGGCGGAAAGTGGACTACAGAGGTAAACTGCGAGAGGAGCTACCTCTTTGGCTTCAGCAAATCTTTTAATAATCGATGTTGGACGAAATTTCTCAAAAAATTCTTGTTCCAGTTGCTCGACGCCGATACCCCAGTCATCAGCACGTTGTTGTCTTTGCTGTTGTGTGGTTTCAGTCCTAGTAGGACCTGGGAGTAGGGCGTTTACTGTTACTCCCGTGCCGCTGAGAGACATTGCAAGGCCACGAGAAATGCTAAGTTGAGCGCTTTTACTGAAACCGTAGTGGATCATTTCTGGTGGAATCATGAGACCAGATTCGCTGGAGATAAAAATGACCCGTCCCCATTCCTGACTGACCATTTTGGGCGCGTAAAACTTGGTGAAACGTATTCCACTCATGACGTTGATCTCGAATAGTCGAGTCCAATCTGCATCTTCAATTTCGAAAAATGGTTTTCGTTCATATATACCGAGGTTATTGATGAGGATATCAACTTCAGGCACTGCATCGAACACACTTTGGCATCCATCAGTTGTTGAACAGTCTGCACTTATGCCTATAGGTTTAGTCCGTGGATTGATGATGTTTAGTTTTTCTACCGCACTGGTTACCGTTGTTTGACGCCTGCCCGTGATGACAACATCAGCTCCCTCTTTTGTTAGAGCCTCAGCAATGGCGTAACCGATGCCATAAGTTGATCCGGTAATGAGCACCTTCTTGCCTTGAAGTTGCATATCCATCTCACATGATCCCCTCGAAATTAAACACATCTTTATCGTACACTAGCATCAGATAAAATGAGGATTGCTCGTGAGAGCTCTACGGTTTTCGTTAATGAATTCGTCTTGATCGATAATTTTTCGGTTTGGGTTGTAAGGTAAATAAATGATTGAAAGATTTTTTGTAACAGCAAGCACCTCATTTGAAGCAGCATGTCAAATCAATGTGTTTCCCGAAGGACACAGGGCTAGGGGCTTACACGGTCACAGTTACGAGGTGTCTGTCAGAGCGGCTATTGATGATTCTGAATCGCTCAGTGGTGATGAGATTGAGTTGGCGCACGCGGCTTTGGTGAGATCATGTGCTTCCCTCAACTATAGCCATTTAAACAATATTGTTGAGATTCCTACAGATGAGAATATTGCGAGGTATGTCCGAACGCATCTGAGTCTTCCCAAGATTAATGTTATTGGGTTACGCAGCCAACATGATGAGGGCGTGCATTTAGATGCGCAAGGTTGTGCGCACGTTTGGAGAAAATTTCGTTTTGAGTCGGCGCATCGGTTACCAAATGTTCCGAAAGGTCATAAATGTGGCCGGATGCATGGGCATGGGTTTGAGGTAATACTGCATGCTAAAAGCTATCTTGAGGAATCTAACCTAGGCATCGATTATGATGAATTAGAGGCGTGTTGGAGTGAGGTGCATGAGCTGCTACATCACAATTGTCTTAATGATATTTCTGGTCTTGAAAATCCTACGAGTGAAATGATTTCTTTTTGGTTATGGAATCGTTTAAAAGAAAAGTTGCCACAGTTGAGTTGGGTTACGGTTTATGAGACTGCAACAAGTGGAGCTCACTATAACGGTTCGAGTTTTAGAATTTGGAAAGACTTCTCAATAGACAGCGCAATTCGACGTGAACGAGTTGGTTCTAACGATGAGCGTGTGCGTATTCATGGCCATACGTATTTGTGTCGATTGCATTTAACGGCACCTTTAGATCAAGTTTTAGGTTGGACTATAGATTATGGCGACATTAAGGAGAAATTTAGTCCTATATTTGCAGCGCTCGACCATCAACCACTTTATGAGATTGTCGATTTGCCGGATAATGATCCTTTAAGTATTGCGAGATGGATTAAAGAAAGTAGCAGTATTTGCCTTCCAGAACTTGAACGTATTGATTTGTATCAGACTAGAGGTTGTGGTGTCACTATAGATTGGGGATCCTTGGGGCCAGCGCTGCCCATTTGACATAATGTATTCAGTTAAGGAAATTTTTTACACTATACAAGGAGAGGGCGCTCAGAGTGGTCGAGCAGCTGTATTTTGTCGATTCGCCGGGTGCAATTTATGGTCGGGCCGCGAGGCAGATCGTTTGTCGGCAGATTGCCAATTTTGTGATACTGATTTCGTCGGTACGAATGGCGTAAATGGTGGTAAATATGTGTCTCATAAGGCGCTAGTCGATGCGGTTGAGGGTCAGTGGCCGTCTCGCAGTCGTACCCGTAGATATGTAGTGTGTACGGGGGGCGAACCATTACTACAACTAGATCACAATCTGATTGAAGAGTTTCATAACAGAGGTTTTGAAGTCGCTGTTGAGACGAATGGTACGATACCGGTTCCGGAGGGCGTTGATTGGGTATGCGTGAGTCCGAAGGGAGTAGTATCAGTTCATGTGAAGCAAGGTGATGAACTAAAATTAGTTTATCCTCAGATTGACAATGATCCGGCGCAATTTTTATCATGGAATTTTGACCATTTTTTTATACAACCCAAAGATGGACCAGATATTAAATTGAACATCGAACGCTCAATTCAATTTTGCAAGGAGAATCCCAGTTGGCGACTGGGTCTACAAATTCATAAAATGATTGGTGTGCCATGAAATTAATTGAAAAATGTGTATTTAAAATGACGTACGTCGTTAAAATTCTTGTGTGTTTTAGCCTCATTTTCGTTTTTTCTGGTGTTGGGTATGCGGATAATGCTGAAGATACGTTTGATCTTGGATATGAAGCTTTTGTAAAAAGAGACTATGCAGGCGCGGAAAAGCATTGGATGCGTGTTGGGGCGCTTGGCCACGCGAGAGCCCAAAATGGATTGGGAATAATGTATCGAGATGGTGACCTTGGTGAGGCTCGCTCAGAAGAGGCTGCTGACTGGTTTCTGCGGTCAGCTAATAATGGTTATGCTTATGCGATGTTCAATCTTGGCATGCTTTATAAGACCTGTCTCTTATACACATCTGACGCTGCCGACGATATGCAGTGTGTAG
>OJFL01000654.1_pt1 | contig 16613 bp, 14 predicted proteins | sample 1594131 | NCBI WGS metagenome assembly OJFL01 (sample SAMN05416782, study PRJEB24817) | seawater metagenome | isolation source: Sea water | place: Canada:Atlantic | collected 2013-07 | reverse complement strand
ATCTACACACTGCATATCGTCGGCAGCGTCAGATGTGTATAAGAGACAGCCGTTGAATGTCGCCCCACTTTTAGTGTGCCAGACTCATTGGTATTGGGCATTATTGCTGGCGGAGATAAGGCCATCGTGCATGCCGTTGAGGGCGCAGAGGATGATCGTGCGGCGGGCAAAACCGACCTATTGGCAATTTCACTAACAGCAAACGATACAGTAATAGGTATTTCCGCCAGTGGCCGTACGCCCTATGTAAGCGGTGCTTTAAGTTATGCAGCCAGCATTGGCTGTTCAACAGCAGCCATTGCATGCAGCCCAGATGCTGCAATATTTGAACCTGCGGCAATTTCTATCTGCCCGGTGGTGGGGCCTGAAGCACTAAGTGGCAGTACGCGAATGAAATCGGGTACTGCACAAAAAATGATTTTGAATATGATTAGTACCACTACCATGGTGAAGTTGGGTAAAACATACGAAAACCTAATGGTGGATGTGAACGCAACCAACGAAAAGCTCAAAGCGCGGGCTTGCCGTATTGTTATGCAGGCTACCGAGTGTGATGAGAATACCGCCATACAGGCACTTAACGCCTGTGATAACAAAGCAAAAGTGGCCATTCTAATGGTGCTTACCGGCAATGATGCCGAACAGGCAACTAAAATTTTAACCAAACACCAAGGTTACTTAAGGGAGGCTGTAAGCAGTGAAAATGAAGCGAAGCGCTAACTTGGTTTCTTGGGGTTTCGTATTCTGGATCATAGCGACCTGGCTTTCTGTCTCTAATGCTTCCCACGCTGAAAGTCTCAATACTGATGCGAGTAATGCCAATGCCAATGCCAATGCCAATGCCAAGACTACTTACCAAGAGAATGCTCATTTCAACTATGACTATTTCACTTATAACAACCATGACCTACGTGTAGGTGCAGAGCAGTTCGATAAATACCTTTCGCTATTGGCGGGTAAACGCGTGAGCCTAGTGGTAAATCAAAGCTCAGTGGTTAATTATCGCTCACATGAAACTCAACATTTGTTAGACGCCTTACTTGCTCGCAGCATCAATGTTGTAAGCATTATGTCGCCCGAACACGGGTTTCGAGGAAACAAAAGCGCAGGTGAAAAGGTAAGTAGTGAAGTAGATGCTAAAACCGGCCTGCCCATTCACTCTCTTTACGGAGCTTTGAAAAAACCTTCGCCAGACATGCTTAAAAATGTCGATATATTGGTTTTTGATATTCAAGATGTAGGCGTACGTTTTTATACTTATTTGAGTACGCTGCATTACGTTATTGAAGCAGCCTTCGAACATAATATCGATGTTATTGTACTCGACAGGCCTAACCCCAACATTGCCCATATTGATGGGCCAATTTTAGAACCGAAGTTTAGCTCTTTCATTGGCATGCATCCTATTCCTGTTTTACACGGCATGACGTTAGGAGAGCTTGCGAGAATGATAGTGGGTGAAAAATGGCTGGATACACATTCCCGCGCTGAACTTTCCGTTATCCCCGTGGCAAATTATACCAGAAGCACTTCCTACTCTCTTCCTATTGCACCTAGCCCTAATCTGCCTAATGACAATGCCATACGCTTGTACCCGACCCTATGCTTTTTTGAAGGCACCGCAGTAAGTATAGGTAGAGGTACTGATGTGCCCTTTCAGCTCATCGGTCACCCAGAAGTGAAATTAGGCGAGCATAAAATTGAGGTTAAACCCAATGCGGGAGCAAACAAACCGAAGCATAACGGCAAGACCATTTATGCCAATATCTTGAACGAAAACGATGTCGCATCAGCTAGCATTTCCGGCTTGAAATTACAGCCTTTGATAGACGTTTATCGCAAGATGAATGAGGCGCAAAAAACGTTTTTCACGCGCCCAGATTTCTTTGACAAACTTGCCGGAAATTCTTCACTTAGAAAGGCCATAATAATGGGCATCACTGCCAGCGAAATTAAAGCGTCTTGGCAGGCCGAATTGTCGCAATTTGAAAAACAGCGTGCCCCGTATCTTATTTATCCTTACAACGCTGCGAGCGATTAATATTTTGTGACCATGGGTATTACAAAAGGGCAAATGAATACAGGAGATAAGTCACTTAGGTCACATGTAAGTGAGCGCATACTTACAAAAAAATAAAAACAAAAACATGTAAAATATGAATTTTAATCGATAGTAAGCACTCACAACCAACTAAGCTTTTGGAAATTTTTCGTTCAGAAGAGCGAGCAAAAAAAGGGGTTTTAAGCGAGATAAAAACCTGGTGTGCAAGTACTTACTTCATTCGGTTTTATTTTTAATTTTGCTACTTCCATGTTACCGGCGACTGACCTTTCGCTTCTAATTTTCCAACCAAAACTTTTATCAGAGTGTGCAAGCTTTGACTGGAAATTCGAGTGTCTGTCTCTCTATTTTTTTCTTTATTTGAGGGTCTGTCTTTTCCATCGGCTTCTTCAGAAATAGTAATAGCGTAGTCGTAAGTGGCGATACCTATATCTGCAAATTCCATTGCAGCTTTTGCACTGTAGGGCATTCTCAGTGCAGCAAAAACTACTGGCTTACTGAGAGACTTTGCTGTTTGCATAGCCTGTATTGAGAAGGCTTTAATATCAGACTCATTGGCCCTTTGCTTAAGTAAAGACGGTTGATCTGCACCGCCAAGTTCATAGTTAGCGTGTAATGGTGTGATGTCGCCTATCACCATTAAATCGGTTTGCGCTATAAGTCGCTTAGTTAACGCCTTATTCGGCAATACGGTGAGCGGTAAGCAAGCATATTCTGCATCTGGGCGGCTGTCATATAGCGCCTTTTCGAAAGCTAAGCAGCGTGCCGCATCTGGCATAAGTGCTAACCACTTACTTTTATTCACTGGTAGTTTGTCTTTTCCAAAAAGTACCGTGACAGACGCCTCAGAAAGCGCTTTCTCGATTTGTTTTCCCTTTATAAACAAGGTGCTATTGCTCTTAGCCAATTGCTTAGATTTGTTAGTATTTGGCCCCGTTTCAGACAAGCCTTCACGGTTTGCCCCAACCTCTTGCAGCCACCACGACTTAGGCTTGCTTATAAAGCGCGCTAGTTGACTGTGTTGCTTCATTCTTAATATGCGCTGATAGGAAGCCTTTAAGTCTTTTACTTTCTCACCGCTCTCCATTGTTTGTATAGCAATGCGTTCTATCATCGCGCTGAACGCTTCTATGTCTTTACCATTGCGAATGGTGTAGGGCATAAGCGCAATGTCAGCACCGGCGTCAAATGCTCGTAAAACAGCGTCCTCTTCTGTGAAGAATTGAGAGATACCGGCCATATCAAGAGCATCGGTAATAATAAGGCCGTTAAACCGTAAACTGTTGCGTAAGGTATTGGTCAAAATACGCTTCGACAAGGTAGCCGGTACCACTTGCAGCTCACCTTTTTTATTTCTAATGGTTGTGTCGTCTAAAGCAGGATATTGAATATGCGCTGTCATCACCATTGCAGGTGGCATTGCACTATTGATGATATTTGCAAAAGGCAGTAAGTCACCAGATTGTGCTTCTTTTAGCGTGTGGTCTACGCGAGGTAAACCCGAGTGACTGTCCACATGGGTGTCTCCGTGGCCGGGAAAGTGCTTCACCGCACTTAACACACCAGCTTTTTGCATTGCCGACACAAACGCTTCGCCAAGCTCTGCAGTTTGTACGGGGTTTTCACCAAAACTTCTCACGTTAATAACTGGGTTTTTCGGTTCGCTGTTGATATCGATAGACGGTGCAAAATTCGTATTTATCCCCAAAGGCAATAAGGTTTTACCTATGTGCTCGCCCACATTTTTGGCGAAAATATTGCCATGTTGATGCGCTGATGCACCAATAGCGAGGTTTCCAGCAAAAGCTGGCAGTATAGAATGGGGTAAGCGTGCGACTCTTCCCCCTTCTTGATCAATGGCAATGAACAAAGGGCTTTGACCCGCTTTTTGCATGTGTGCTTGCAGTGAATAATTCAAACTAATCAGCTGTGATGCATTTTCTATGTTCTCGCTGAACAAAATAATGCCACCAATGTTTTGATTACTTAGTAACGTTAACAATGACTGGGGCATTGCAGTTACAGGCTTACGGCACTGTTTACTTGGCGTGTTGTCTTCACAAAAATAGCGAATGTCGAGAATTAACTTTTGCCCAATCATGTGTTTCACAGCGTTTAAGCTAATAGCATTACCTGACGGAATGCCTAACGCAGCGCTATGACTTGTTTGCGCGTAGCTTGGAAATGACGCGCAAGTGAAAAGCGTACTTGCAATGAAAAGCGTGTAGGTGAAAAACAATGAGCACGTTGTTTTGCTAGTGCGTAGAGTAACTTTTTTGAACGTAAAAAATGACAATGTTTATCTAATCCTTGGTAACAACGCACACAATACGGTAGGCTACTATAAATCAGTAAGCTAGCACAGTGTAAGCTATTCTGATCGCCGCTAAATACGCAGTTCCTCTGCGAGTTAGTCACGTTAGTAAGCGCCACCCACGCAATTTATAAGTACGTTAAGATTTGGAAAGTAGTATGGATTGGATGTCAGTCATCCCCCCTATTGTGGCTATTGCCGTTGTTTTTTGGAAAAAAGAAGTCATTCTTGCATTGGCACTTGCTGTGCTGTGCGCTGAAGCGCTAATACTCGTTAATACCAGTATTACAGAGAGCTACCTTGCTCCCATTAATGCTATTGAAAGAGTAGTAGGCACCGCCTCGAGTCCGGGTAATACCAGAGTATTACTTTTCTCAGTATTAGTTGGCGCGCTGTTAGCTTTTATACGCGATTCGGGTGGAGTAACCGCCACGGTAAATTTTTTGGTAGGGAAAGGCGTAGCAAAAACACGCAAGCAAGTTGGCGGACTTACTATGTTTACCGGCATTGCAGTCTTTATAGAGTCTAATTTAAGCGTATTAACCGCCGGTATTTTCGCCCGAGGTTTATACGATAGATTTGGCATGAGCCGAGCGCGGTTAGCCTATATTATCGATTCAACAAGTGCCCCTGTCTGTATTTTAATTTTACTCAATGGCTGGGGGGCATTCATTTTAAGCCTGCTCGACGCCTACGAACTGCCCGCCTCTTCTGCTTCTATTTTGTGGGGCAGCGTAGTATTTAATTTCTATGCTATTTTCACCTTGCTCATTGTGGCTTACACCATATCGGCCGACAAGGTGCACGGTCCCATGCTTGAAGAGGAAAAGGCTCTCTCACAAACCGATGTAACGCAACAATCGGCACCTGCAACAAAAGCGCGCTTTATGATACTGCCACTGTTGGTGATGGTGCTCAGTATGGTTGGTTTCATGTTTTGGACTGGTGATGGTGTACTTTCTCAAGGCAGTGGCAGTAAATCTGTACTTTATGCTACTGCGTTAGCAACCGCCGTTGCTTATGGTTTATTACTTGTTCACAAACGATTTACCCATAAGGAAGCGGTAGATATTGGCTTTAAAGGAATGGGAGAACTTCTTCCACTGGTTACTATAGTGTTGCTCTCGCTTACCCTTGGTAATAGTCTTAAAGATCTGGGAACCGGTGTGTTTGTTGCCGGTATTGTAGGCGAATACCTACCCATTGTTTTCATTGTTCCTATGTTGTTTATTGCAGGGGCGGTTATGTCCTTCACCACAGGAACATCATGGGGCACATTTGCCATACTGATCCCCATAGGGGTTCCCTTAATTCAAAGCTTAGGGTTACCGCCTTCACTGGTTATAGCAGCTATACTTGGTGGTGGTATTTTTGGCGATCATTGCTCTCCTATTTCAGACACGACCGCAGTTTCCTCATTAGCTGCGGGGTGTGATGTGTTAACTCACGTAAAAACACAAATACCTTATGCACTTTTTGCCGGTGTACTGACACTTATTGCGTACTTTATTGCCAGCGTTATTATGCTGGGTTAACTAACGCGCGTTGATCTTCAATTAGGATACAGGAGCTCCAAATGATACAAAGGATAATACTAGTAGCAGCCATTTTTCTCACCGCGAGCTGCACCTATACCGCAACTAATACCGCAACTAATACCGCAACTAATAATGCCGAGCAAATCCAAAACGCAAATAAGCAGCATGCTGTAGCCATGCCAGACAGCTATAGTGCCGACGCGGCGATGGCAGTATTGCAAGAAGGTGGAAACGCAATTGACGCCGCCATTGCAGCACAATTTGTACTTGCAGTAACGTTACCCGAGGCGGGCAATATTGGTGGCGGTGGCTTCATGACCATTAAGTTTGAAGACACCACAGATTTTCTCGACTATAGAGAAATGGCTCCTGAACGCGCTCATCGTGATATGTACCTGGATGCTAATGGCAATGTAAAACCTTATGAATCGCTATTTGGTGCTAAAGCGTCTGGCATTCCTGGCACAGTGGCAGGAATGTGGGCGGCCCATAAAAAATATGGCTCGCTAAGCTGGCAACGCTTACTTGCTCCGGCGGTACGTTTGGCAAAAGACGGTTTTATTGTTCACAGTAAGCTTGCCAACAATATTTCGAACTATATTAGCCGCACTCAAGAAAACAATATAAACAGCAACTTTGCGCAGTATTTTCAGCAAGCAAAGGCGGGAAGCCTGTTTAAACAACCTGAATTAGCGAACACGCTTCAAACAATACAAAAAGAAGGAGAGCGTGGATTTTATGAAGGTGATGTAGCTAACCTCATTGTAGGTTTTATGGCGCAAAATGGCGGCTTGATTAGTCACGATGACTTGGCAGCCTATAAAGCAGTGTGGCGCGATCCTCTTCAAATTAGCTGGCAAGGTTACGAGTTAGTTACTGCGCCCCCTCCTAGCTCAGGCGGTGTAGCTGTAGCACAGTGGATAGGCATGCTAGAAGCATTTACAGCCAATCGCGAACTCCCAGAGCAAAACAGCAGTGAATACATCCATATTATGTCAGAGATTGGTAAACGGGTGTTTGCCGATAGAGCGGAATATCTTGGCGACCCTGATTTTGTGAGCGTGCCGGTAACAGCGCTCACTCAGCCGCAATATATCGCCAACAGAGCAAAAGAGATTCAACCAAACAGGATTTCATCTACGCCAAATGTAAAACCTGGCTTACCTGAAAGTGAAGACACGACGCACTTTTCGATAATTGATAAGTGGGGGAATGCAATTGCCAATACCACAACCATTAACCTTACGTTCGGCAGTGGAGTGGTAGTTACAGGCGCAGGCTTTTTGTTAAACGATGAAATGGACGACTTTAGTGCCAAGCCAGGCGTACCAAACTTCTTCGGTGCCGTGGGTGGCGAGGCCAACGCCATTGAGCCGTATAAGCGCATGTTGTCGTCTATGACACCCACCCTAGTAACAAAAGACAATAGTGTGGTACTTGCAACGGGTTCACCAGGCGGAACTACCATTATATCGTCGGTAGCACAGTCGCTTTTAAATGCTCTGCTTTACGACATGAGTGCTGACGATGCAGTTAACACCCCGCGCTTTCATCATCAGTTATTCCCTAAAGACACAATACGAATGCATGATGGATTTAACGCTAACACAGTGCAAAAACTTAAAGACATGGGGTATGTGATTGATAACAGAAGATTTGGCGATGTTCATCTTATAAAGCGCACTGCTAAAGGGATTGATGCGGCCTCAGAAGCAAGTGGTCGTGGTAAAAGCATAGTGTTACCCGCCGAGTAAAAGCCAGGCGAAGCGCTTTGCCAGCAAGCCCCAAACACTGGCGAATGCAAGGTTTTAGAGCAGCAGTGCGGTATCGATGGAAATATATTCCGATGCCGCCTTTTGCAAACTTTGTGCAGTAAGTGCCGGTACGCCGTATACCTGTACGGTTTTGCCCTTGGCTTTCAGTGCCTCAACGAGTATGTCAAAGTCGCCGTCGCCAGACACTAAAACCACCTCATCTACGCTGTCGGCGTGCTGCAGCGCATCTACCGTAATGCCCACATCCCAATCACCTTTGGCCGAGCCGTCAGCTCGCTGTATAAAAGGTTTGAGCTTTATGTCAAAACCAATGGCTTTCAGTATATTTTGAAATTCGCGCTGCTTGATATCACCTCTGTCTATGGCATAGGCAAATGCTTTTACAATTTCACCGTTGGCGTTAATTCGCTGCCAAAAGCGATTGTAGTTAAAGTTACGCTTGTAAGCCTGACGACAGGTGTAATACACATTTTGGACATCGACTAAAATAAGAACTTTTTTCAAAATACACTCAAAAAATAAACCGGATTGCCCAGTGTAACAGGTAACTGCCTACCTTCATGCTCTAATTAAGGCAGTGAAATAGATAGTGACTTTGCTCACAATCATTAAGAAGCAAACAGCTGGTTTATATCTGCAAATGCTTTGAATTCTAATGCATTACCAAAGGGGTCTTTGAAGAACATAGTGGCCTGCTCACCTGGCTGACCTTTGAAACGAACATAAGGCGAGATAATAAAGTCGATGTTCGCTGCTTTAGCTTTTTCGGCTAGTGCGTTCCAATCTTCCATTTTTAGCACCACACCAAAATGAGGAACGGGGACTGCGTGATCATCAACGCCGTTGTATGCCGGCGGTGAAGGCATTTCATTAACGCAGTGAGTTACCAACTGATGTCCGAAGAAATTCCAGTCTATCCATTGAGTATCGCTACGCCCCTTTTCACAGCCGAGAAGCTCGCCATAAAATGCATTAGCATCGTTTAGGTTCGTGACCGGTATAGCTAGGTGAAAAGGTTGTGGCATAGCGAGTCCTTATTATAAAAATTTCTTAAGCAGTTTGAGTTTGAATTTGGAAAACGGCGCATATCTAAAGGGCACATCAAGTGCAAAAGAGCGCTTCATCACCGTTTTTAAATGACTGAATGTATCGAAGCCTGCGCGCCCATGATAACTGCCCATTCCGCTATTGCCTACTCCGCCAAACGGAAGCTCTGGGTTTGTCATAAACAGCATAGTGTCGTTGGTACAAACGCTTCCTGAACTGGTTGAGCTAATAATCCGGTCGAGTACCTCGTCGTTATCACTGAATGCATATAGAGCAAGTGGCTTTGCCCTTTCGTTGACTAAGTTAATACCGTCATCGAGTGAAGGCACGGTAATTACGGGCAAAATAGGGCCGAAAATCTCTTCCTGCATAATGGCGCTATCAAGGGATGGTTCTAGCACCAAAGTGGGCTCCATCGCTGGGCGCTCTTCATTAAAATCGCCGCCGTACACAACGTTCGCGTTATCTAAATAACTGCGTAAGCGACTTAAGTGTCTTTGGTTAATTATGTTTCCATAATCCGGTGAAGCCAATGCCGATTTGCCGTATTGTTTTTTAAGTTCTTTTCTCAAGGCTTCTATAAGCGGCTGCTCAAAACCCTTTTCAACAATAATATAATCGGGCGCAACGCAGGTTTGCCCAGCGTTCATCCATTTTCCCCAAACAATTCGTCTGGCAGTTACTTTCAAATTGGTATTTTTGTCAACGAAACATGGACTTTTACCGCCAAGCTCTAAGGTAACTGGAGTTAAATGACGAGCGGCAGCACTCATTACCACCTTACCTACCGCTTCACCGCCAGTATAAAAAATGTGGTCCCATTTACAGGCCAGTAGCGCAGTGGACTCTTCTTTTCCACCCTCGATAACCTCGACACAAGACACATCCATATATTGAGGGATAAGCTTTGCAATTAATGCTGAGGTTTCAGCAGATAGCTCCGAAGGCTTTAATACCGCGCAATTGCCCGCGGCTAGCGCTGCAATGTAAGGCGCTAGTAATAGCTGTAATGGGTAATTCCACGCCCCAATAATTAATACCGTACCCAGTGACTCCGGTTGCTTATAGCTTTTCCCTGGCCAGGCCACCATAGGTGTAGACACCTTACGAGGTTTTACCCACTGGTCGAGATGCTTAAGCGTATGGTCTATATCTGACAATAAAAAGCCCTGCTCTGCCACCATAGCTTCCGTTTCACATTTTCCTAAGTCCTGCTTGAGCGCGTCTAGTAACGCCGCTTGATTGTCTTCCAGCATACGCTTTAATGCCAACAATTGCGTTTTGCGCCAGTCGAGTGATTGCGTTTTTCCAGAGCGGTAAGCGGCGTTTAGTTTCTTAACATTATCGATGTAACAGATACCTGGTTCGATGGCATGAAGAGTTGGTCTATTTGGCATATGAAGGCTCCACTGGCTTTGTCAGCTTGGAAAATAATAACTACTGTTACTACATTAATAGGTATGTTCTGCGTGAACGCAACTTAATTGTTAATTAATGTTGAGGTCGGCTGATATTTGAGGTGCGAATTTAAACCAATCCGCGTAGATCTAAAAAACTGTAGATTAAAAAAAACCTAGCAATTGCTAGGCTTTTTAAGAACTTTGTAAGCAGAACGAGTAATTATGCGTCGTATGGGTGGCGCAGAACCATAGTCTCTTTTCTGTCCGGGCCTGTAGAGACAATATCAATTGGCACGCCAGTTAGCTCTTCAAGGCGCTTAATGTAGTTCTTCGCGGCTTGAGGTAAGCTATCAAACTCAGTGACACCAAACGTAGTATCTGACCAACCGGGCATTTCTTCATAAACCGGTGTGATTTTGTCGTAGCCGTCGGCTGCCATAGGCGGTACGTCTTTTACAGTACCTTCGGCATCGCGATAACCCACACAAATTTGAAGTGATTCTAAACCATCAAGTACATCAAGTTTGGTTAAGCAGAAACCAGTAATTGAGTTAATTTGTACAGCGCGTTTCATTGCAACGGCATCAAACCAACCTGTGCGACGCTTGCGACCGGTAGTAGCGCCAAACTCGTGACCTTTAACGCCTAGGTGCTGCCCTACTTCGCAATCAAGCTCTGTCGGGAAAGGACCCGAGCCAACACGAGTGGTGTACGCTTTAACAATACCCAACACGTAGTCTAATTTAAGCGGACCAAAGCCTGCGCCAGTTGCTACACCACCAACCGTAGTGTTAGATGATGTGACGTAAGGATAAGTACCGTGATCGATATCTAACAGCGTACCTTGCGCACCTTCAAACATAATGGGCAAACCGTTCTTATCGGCTTTATCCAGCTCGTCAGTAACATCAACTACCATGGCCTTAAGAATATCTGCAACTTCCATCGCAGCTTTTAAGGTTTCGTCGAAATCAACCGCTTCTTCACCATAGTACTGAGTTAGCGTGAAGTTATGCACGTCTAGCACTTCTTTCAACTTGGCTGCGAAATCTTCCGCATTAAATAAGTCGCCAACACGTAGACCGCGACGGGCTACTTTATCTTCATACGCAGGGCCGATACCACGACCTGTTGTACCAATTGCTTTTGCACCGCGTGCTTTTTCACGCGCTACGTCTAGTGCAATATGATAAGGAAGAATAAGCGGACAAGCTTCACTGATCTTCAATCGTTCGCGCACAGGAACGCCACGCTCTTCAAGCATAGTCATTTCTTTCATAAGTGCGTCTGGGCTAAGCACAACACCGTTACCAATTATGCAGGTAACATTATCGCGTAGGATGCCTGATGGAATTAAGTGAAGTACGGTTTTTTCACCGTCGATTACTAGAGTGTGACCCGCATTGTGCCCGCCTTGGTAGCGAACAACATACTTTGCGCGATCTGTGAGTAGGTCTACGACCTTGCCTTTACCCTCGTCACCCCATTGAGTGCCGAGTACCACAACGTTCTTTGCCATGAATCATATGTGTAAGAAAATTAGGCGGGGATTCTACAAAATTCTACGCAAAGGATCATCTGTTTTTCGAACAAAAATACGTCACAGAGAACAAAGTGTCTTTAAGGAACCATAGTCAAAATCGTGCTTGTCGCATTTTACACTAACTAACCCTCTCTTTTATAAAGAGTTAGTATGTAGCTAACTACTATCTTGAAGGTTTAACCTGAACAAACGGTCAGCCTTTGAAAAAACCGCTTTTTCTGCGTCAAAAATATCCTATGCAAAAAATAATAAAAGCAACGCCCCCATTATCACCAATACCCCACCTATTCGACGCAACTCATTACTGGGCTGTTGGCTTAATTTCTGGAGATAGTTACGCCATTTGTTAGGGAATAAGAGCGGCCCAAGCCCCTCAATAATCAATACCATGGCCAGCGCGGGTAAGAACCATGACATAGGACCTCTCCTTTTTGTTAGTGCGTGTTTGTAACTGCGTATCAGTTAATCGTTAAATCTTGCTTGAGTGCTTAGACAGCGCGCTTAAATCAATATATTCAGGGGTATGATATAAACCAAAGCCAAAGCGCAAGCGACTTCCTCGGTAGTCGGTAAAAATATTATGCGCCTTGAGTGCGTTAGCTAGTTGCGCTGTTTCTTCTGCACTGCCTAGTTCAAATGTGAGGAAGTGGCCGCGCCGCGTTTCATCGCTCACCACCAGCGCTTTTCTGGTGAGCTGCTGATGGTCACAATTATCAAGCTTTGACAAAAAGTGACGCTGAATAGCCATAACATGCTTATCTATGGCCTCCACACTCAAGTTATTCTTATCAAATAATCGCAAAACTGCTCTCAACCTATACAATGCGGTAAAGTCCATGGTGGCACCAGCGAAACGCATGCCGTCGGTGCTATATTGAACTTCTCCTGAACGAGGCTTATCTAGCGTGCCGAATTCAGCAAACCAGCCTGTATATCTAGGGCGTAAGGTGCACCCGTTTGGAATGTGGGCAAAACACGCTCCTTCGCCAGCTTGTGCATACTTGTAACTACCAGATAAGTAAAAAGCGCGCTGTTCAATATTTCGAAGGCTGGTAGTCTTTGCCATAAATCCATGGTAACCATCTATCACTACAAGGGTATCTTCGTTTTCTACGCTCTCTACAATGCCATCTAGATCTTCTACCACGTAACCTGAATTAAAAAACACGTGACTAAAAAACACTAAATTAGGCTGATGCGCCGATATAGCGGCTTTAAATCGTTCATTGAACGATTCGAAAGGCTGCGTAGGTACGCTTACAATATTGATATTATCGTGCTCGGCTAGGCGCGTAATTTGACGTTGAAAACTATGAAACTCACTGTCGGTAGAAACAACCGTAATAGAGTCAGAAAGGTCTAAACAACTCATAATGCGATACAGTAATTCATGTGTGTTCGATGCAAATACAATCTGCTCGGGCAAGCTGGTGTCGATAATGCGGCTTATTTTACGTTGTAGTTCGGGTACTAATGTTTCGAAGAAATACCCCCACTTCGCGTCGACATAGCGCGCACTGTCGTCCCAGTATTCAATCATGGCGTCTTTGGTGCAGTCTGGCCAAAAATAATGACTGTGGCACGTATACTGTTGCTTGCCTTCATTCGCCTCAAGAAAACCGGTATAAAATTGCTGATACGCCATAACAAATTTCTCTTTATTTAGTCGCACTTACCTTAGCAAAACCCATCGTCGCTAGCATACAAACACGAAACTAAAAGCGTTGAAGGTGTAAAATGTTTAATCCACAGTATAAAATTTTATACCTAATCGGATTTCCAACCGCAAAAAATGTGCTATAAAATTAAAGATAGGTATACGAAACAATACATTTTTAGCACAGAGCGGTAGTGAAGTAACAATGCAATTTCCCCCTTATGGCAATTACTCTGTCGATATTTCTGGCAATGTGTTAGAAGTATTTGCTGTGGGCGCTTGGAATTTGAAAACAACTCAGCTTTTTGTTGAGGAAATGCACTCGCTTATAAAGCGTTTTGAGGGAAAACCTTGGGCCGCCCTAATGGACGGTAGGCGCTGGGTGTTGGCAACACCAGATTGTCAGACATGCCTATCGGAAGCCATAAAAACTAACATTACTATGGGATTATGCCGCTCTGCCTATGTATTAGACAGCGGAATGGTGAAAAAAGCGCACCTTGAGCGCACTCATCCGTCTAAACAACGAGACCTTGAGTTTCCTACATACGAAAGACAATATTTTGAGCGGTATTTTCAGGCCCTTAATTGGCTTCACCAAGAGGGCTTTTCCCCAATAAACAGCCCTATGAAATAGAGAAAACCACCCGCCTGTTACCTGCAAATGAAAGCAAAACACGCAGCGCCGGCTAAAATTAGTGCGCTGCGTACAGGGCCAAGCTATAACGCCAAACTATAGCACCAAGCTATAGCTATAGAAGACGTAGGTTAGTAAAGCAAGCTATAGACTTTACGACGATACTCAGATTTTAACGGATCGCCATCTGGAAGCGCGTTCATCATATCCATCATGAGTTGTCTTGCATTGCCAAAACTCAACTCTTTTTTCAATACCGTATATAGCAGCGCAAGAGCATCTTGTGATTTATTAGCCTGATGAAGCTGAACAGCTAAATCTACCTTTGCTTGTAAATCATCTGGATTAGCTTCAACCGTCGCCTGAAGCTGACGTATCTCCGGCGTATCAGCTGCCTGTTCTGCAAGCTCAACCTTTCCATTTAAGGTTTTAAAGCGAGAGTCCTGATCCACCAGCTTAATTTCGGACAGCAACTGCTTGGCAACATCGATAGAGCCGGTTTCTATAAAACAATCAATCAGCATGTACTTCGCATTCACGTTATCAGCGTTTAGATCAACAGCCTCTTTAGCCGCTGGTAATGCCGCTGCATAATCACCTTGTTGAATAGCTTTACCTGCTGTTGCAAGAAGCTCATCTTCTGGATTAGGTAAATACTTCTGCAACATTTCACGAATTTGTGGCTCGCCCTGCACGCCAGCAAAGCCATCTACAGGTTGACCGTTTTGAACCACCATAACGGTAGGTAAGTTACGAATACCAAACTGAGCGGCAACTTCTTGCTGCGCCTCGCAGTCTACCTTTGCGAGTATCATATGCTGACTGTATTCACCAGCAAGCTTTTCTAATATGGGTAGAAGGTCCTTACACGGCTCGCACCACGGGGCCCAAAAATCGATAAGCACCAGCTTCTCTTGTGATGCCTCAACTATAATTTGCTGAAAATTTTCTACTGTAATATCAACAATAGTTGCCTGTGTGTTAGCAATTATATTTTCCATCATGCGCGCCTTTTTCTTATCAAATTCATGACGAGGAATATGGGGTAGTTATTCTCAAAATACAAGGCTGTCTGCACTTTATAGCGTTAGCACTGCTCTTGCCTCTGTGAGCATTTGTCGTGCAAACGACATTGTTCACTATGGCAACATGTTAATTTAGTGTAAATTGAGATGCCGTTTTAACTTAATCACGATAGAGCGTAACACCATGAGCAATGAAATACCCACCGAGCAGCGTTTTAAATCGTTTGATGAATTTTATCCGTTTTATCTTGCGGAACATAGAGATGCAACGTGCAGAACCCTCCACTTTATTGGTTCTTGGTTGGTGCTTGCCATTATTGCGATAGCCGTATTTACTAATGCATTTATTTATCTTTGGTTAATTCCGCTTGTAGGCTATGGATTTGCTTGGGTGGGACATTTTTTCTTTGAGAAAAACAAACCCGCAACCTTCCAATATCCCCTTTACAGTTTTATAGGCGACTGGGTGATGTTTAAAGACATTTTAGTAGGAAAGATAAGCCTTAAAAACTGATGTGCTGCGTTGTTTATCACATCTCAATGTAACTTTGCCGCACACAGATGACACGAGTGAAAACAACAGGCTATGTTATGTTTAGAAGATAACGATACTTTGCTCAATGACGTATTTTGGCAAATTGGTGTGGTGTAACTGCCTCACTAATACGATATTTACGCCTTAAAATGCAGTAATAACAAAAAAGGATAATCTATGTCTGCTCACCCTTCTGAGGCTCGCAAACGTTCAACAGCAGCATGCGCTGTAATGACCGCCTTATGCGTTAGCATAATGCCCACATTCGCAGCCGATAACCCATCTGTTGATGGCGCCGATGCGAGTCATAACACATTAACCTACAATGACACTTTTAATTTAGAGTTTGTCTCAAACCCGCAATTTATCAACGATAATACGGTTATCTACAGCCGCCAAAGTTTAGACATTATGACTGACGGCAGGCAAGCCAGATTATGGCAAGTGGACATAAAGTCAGGAAAACATCGGCCATTTATTGCTCAAGATGAAAGCGTTTCTCAAGCAACGCTTTCCCCTAATGGCAATATTCTTGCGTACACGAAAGCTGTCGATGGCAGAACACAGCTGCATTTGTATTATCTCGATACTCAGCAGTCTGTTCGCCTTACTAATACCGACGAGGCCCCCGGGAATTTAACGTGGTCGCCTGACGGTGAAACGCTGGCCTTTAGCCTGTTTACTGAAGAGAAAAACACGCCAATATTCACCGCAATGCCACCAAAGCCTGAAGGGGCTAAGTGGGCTGAACAAGCAACGTACATTGATACTACGCAATACCGCGGCGATGGCAGAGGCTACCTGCGTGAAGGATATCATCAAATATACGTGCTGCCTGTTGAAGGTGGTACGCCACGACAATTAACTACAGGTAAATTCCCCAGTGGCGGCTCACTGTCGTTCTCAAAAGAGGGCGATTGGATTTATTTCGCAACACCTAATCGAGAAGATTACGCGTTGCATCCACTTTTTAGCGATATCTATAGAGTTAAGGTAACCACAGGTGAAACTGAGCAAGTGACCAGTATGGAAGCTGTCTCTTATACACATCTCCGAGCCCACGAGACAGGCAGAAATCTC
>OJFL01000652.1_pt1 | contig 16652 bp, 16 predicted proteins | sample 1594131 | NCBI WGS metagenome assembly OJFL01 (sample SAMN05416782, study PRJEB24817) | seawater metagenome | isolation source: Sea water | place: Canada:Atlantic | collected 2013-07 | reverse complement strand
TGCCTGTCTCGTGGGCTCGGAGATGTGTATAAGAGACAGGAATTATTCTCCATATCTGGACGAGCCTTCCAAATAACCGACTGGTATCGAACCCATAAGCACTGTGGTCGCTGCGGAACAAAAAACAATCTTAAGCATGGTGAGCGGTGCTTGGTCTGCCCCTCATGTGATCAGCATCACTATCCTCGCGTTGCACCTGCCATGATGGTAATGATTCAAAAAGACAAAGAATTTTTATTGGCCCGATCCCCTCATTTCCTTCCGGGCATGTATTCCGCACTCGCCGGATTTTCGGAGTCGGGGGAAACATTAGAAGAAACGCTGCATCGAGAGGTTTATGAAGAAGTAGGCATTCGAGTTACGAATTTACGATATTTCTCAAGCCAACCTTGGCCTTTTCCACACTCACTAATGATTGCATTTCACGCTGATTATGAATCAGGGGAAATTAATATTGACCCCAACGAAATAGAAGATGCCCAGTGGTTTAATATCAACAAACTGCCAGAGCGACTCCCCAGCCCTATAAGCATCTCTAGGAAACTTATTGATGCGACATTGGACAAGTTAAAAAATATGTAACTTATGAAATTACCCCGAGACTATCGATAAAGCTGCACGAACGAAAAATACTGTAATCTGCTAAAAATCCTATAAAACTAAACGTAAAAGGCTATTTAATGTTTAAGAAGTTAGTATTACTTTTTGTCTTGCAACTGAGCATTTTATTCTCCGGGAACATTGCACATGCGCTCACGGTCAAGATTGGCCATAACGACACATCCTACGACGCGGCTTCTGCCGCGTTATTTAAAGTCGTTTTTGAACGCTCAGGATATAACGTATCCGAAATCATCTCAGGTGACCCAGATGTGCTACTTTCCATGTTGGCTCGCGGCGAGATTGATTTCTATTTATCCGCTTGGCTGCCGGGGCGCGACGCTGAAACTTTTGCCACCTACGAGGAGAATTTAACCTTAGTCACCGCGCTCTACGAAAATGCTTCTTCTTTCCTTGCTGTTCCAAATTATATTCCCAAATCAATGGTGAACAACATAGAGGACTTATCTAAACCTGAGATTATTGAAAAAATGAATAAATCAATAAACTTAGACAAAAGAGATAGAGCGCTAGCAAAATTAATGGGGAGGGCTATTGAAACTTACGGCCTCAGCACCGCTGGTTATGAGCTCGTCACTATGCCCTCTCGTGAATGGGAAACCAATTTAAACGAACAGATGGCTGAGAAAAAATGGTTTTCCGTCCCAATGACGAAACCTCATCTCCTGAATTTAAATAAGAAATTCAGAGTGCTCAAAGACACCCGAAACGCAATCGGGGCTGGAGATACCGCTTGGTTAGTAGCTAATAAGAAAACCCAAAAAAAAATTGCCACTCATATCTTCGAAATCATCACTAAAATGGAGCTCTCTACGAAGTGGATTGCTGAGTTAGAGCAAATGGCCGCCGAAAATGATTGGCCACATTATGTAGCTGCTAGAGTGTGGATGGCCGGTCACCCTTACACTGTTGAGTATTGGATTTCGAGCGAATAATACAGGCTCACTATTAGTTACGGCAGACGTATCCCTAGCAATTGAGAGACTTTGGAAGCCTTTATAAATCCGATCCTGTGTAGTACTTGGGATGTCTTTTCTTAACCACGATGCTGTCAGATGCATAAGCGTGACAAGAACCAATCAATGCGGGTCGCTCCTCCAGTCCAGATTCCCTATCTCGATGCACCCGATCATGATATGTGGTTTGGAAGGCGGTAGTTGCTATAGGCCCAAGTAGCTCCACCATATGCGTACACCCTTGGACACCACCCAGCAACTCAGCAACTTTTTTGCGCCAACCTTTCGCAATGGAGCATCCCACCAACCTTTTAAAATTGGGAGCAATATCGCCGCAAATATTGTAAGGCCCCCAAATGTTGCGTGCCTCCACATCAAGAACTCGAAGATCCACATCTACGGTCAATCGGATCCACATCTCATGAATTGGCTCGCCTGGTTTCAGAAGGCCCCGGTCCATATTTTCAAAAACCGTACTTTTCTTATCAATCAACGTACCTTCAATATCATAGTTACCATCATGACGTCGATAACCTCGAACCTCGACCTGCCTTGTATGCAATGGGTCACGCGCAACTGCTTCGGGGATTGATGAACTCAAATCTATTCCTATTCACTTAAAATGAGACGTGGGGACTCGACACAATCAGAACCTATTACAAAGCATAATCTTGGGCTTTTTCCGAAAAAAATATCAAGTCAACAATTTTTTAATCACTTTTAAAACGATGCCAATAACAAAACCTAGACACAGTTGCAAAATCATAATCACTTTTGGTGATTGCGATCCCGCAGGAATCGTATTTTATCCGAACTTCTACCGGTTCATTGACAGAACTTTTCATGACTGGCTCAGGCAATGGGGTAGCCACACGGCGCTTACAAGTCGTGTTAATGGACTAGCGTTGGGGTTAATTGATTCTGGTGCACAGTTCCAACATGTGGTTCGAGATGGAGATGCGCTCAGGGTAGACTTACGAGTTTGCGACTGGAAACCTAAAACATTCAGGGTTGAATACCATGCTTTTGTTGCGGAGACGTTATGTTTCACGGGTTTTGAGGTGCGTGGTTTGTTTCAACTCATCGATAATAAAATAAAAGCCGCTCAAGTTTTACCACTGAAAACGATCATTGATCCTTAGTCATCTTCAGGCAATATCAATAATTGCCTATCCTTGGCTAACCGCAATATTTCTCGCTTATCATCATCCGTCATTTCAATCCATACACTTATTTCTTCCATTGTTCGAAAGCAACCCAGACAAATCCCACTGCTAGGATCCAGCTGGCATATATCGACACATGGTGATTCAATAGAACTCATATCACAACCGTTTGGACAAGAGTGCGCGCCCAGCTCGGGAGGATGTTGGTCGTCCGAGGTGGTCGCATATATACTCCGCCGCGATAAGCAGCTTATTCATGTTAACTCCCGTTTCAATACCCATACCCTCCAACATATAAAGCACATCCTCCGTTGAAACATTCCCAGTAGCGCCAGGCGAATAAGGACAACCGCCAAGGCCTGCTATAGAACTATCAAAAATAGATACACCCACCTCTAGCGAAGCGAAAATATTGGCAATAGCCTGACCGTAAGTATCATGGAAATGCCCACCGAGATTTTCCACTGGTACAACTTTCGAAACATGTTCAAAAAGATCCTTGGTTCTTTGAGGCGTCCCAACACCAACGGTATCGCCCAATGAAATCTCGTAACAACCCATTTCGTGCAGCTGTTGGGCCACATCCGCAACAACTGCAGGATTGACATCCCCCTCATAAGGACAACCAAGCACGACAGATATGTATCCACGAACGCGTAACCCGCATCGAATGGCCTCATCACATACTATTTTCTGCCTCTCTAGAGACTCCTTGATCGTACAATTAGTATTCTTTTGAGAGAACATTTCACTAGCTGCAGCGAAACCAGCAATCTCTTGTACTCCGGCTTCCACAGCCGCCTCCAAACCTTTTAAATTGGGCACCAACACTGGGTAACAAACGTCGGAGCGTATTGCCAATTGCCTGAACACCTCTTTCGTATCCGCCATTTGAGGCACCCACTTAGGAGATACAAAGCTGCCTGCCTCAATCACCGACAAACCAGCATCAGCAAGCTTGTTAATGAGCTCTACTTTAATGTCAGTCGGAACATGTGTTTTTTCGTTTTGTAATCCGTCTCGAGGCCCTACTTCCACCATTTTGACGTGGCTTAAAATGGTCATGTCTGGTCTTCCTCTAAGGCCAGGAGCTCTACACCCTCTAGCACTTGATCACCCTCAGAGTAAAATATCTCCGTCACAATTCCAGACTTAGGCGAAAGAATCGTATGTTCCATCTTCATAGCCTCTACTATAACTAATGCCTGCTCTTTCTTTACTGATTCGCCAACCTTAACTAAAAGCTGCCTAACACATCCAGGCAGAGGCGCAATCAGCAAATTCCCAGACTCCTCATCCACATCCAAATTAAACTGGGATCGTGATATGACTGTTGTCAAACCATCACAGAAAATTGTCACAGCAGAGGCGCTTTCACAAACAACACCTTCAGAAAGTATTCCAGAAACCCTCACCTGTATTTCATCAGAACTGTAGCTCACACTATTAAGCTCATACCCAATATCATCGAATACAAATTGCATATGACCCAACCCCATAGTCAATACAACATGGTGCGTTTGGTCAACACAGCTGAATCTAAAAATACGGCTTGCCTCACGATTGAGCCGCCATCCATCGACGTGTCGCCAAGGGGAGTGAGGATCTGAAGATGGGCCTGAAGTTAGCGGATCGCCAAACATCCCCCTTAATTCGTTTGCCATGTACAAAGCTACAGCATTTGCCGAAATCATCTCTTGTTGAACTGAGTTATTCATATGCCGAGCAATCAAGCCAGTATTGAGATTTTCCGGATATTGCTCTGCTTCGATAAAATCGGGAACGGAGAGCAATGCCCTTAAAAAATTAGTATTAGTTTGAATCCCGGCTAATTTATAATCCGCAAGTGCGGCATTCAGTTTATTTAAAGCAACTTCTCTCGTTTCAGCCCAACAAATTATTTTGGAGACCATAGGATCGTAATAAACACCTACGTCATCACCCACCTGAACGCCTGAATCGATGCGCACGTCAGGATCAGCACCTATTCGTTCCTTTAGATACTGTATGCGTCCCGAAGCCGGAAGAAAATCACGCACTGGGTTTTCCGCATACACTCTAGCCTCGATAGCATGACCTTTTACTTTAAGATCCTTTTGCTCTTTAGGTAGCATCTCGCCAGAAGCAACTCTTAATTGCCACTCCACAAGATCTTCCCCCGTAATCATTTCCGTAACTGGATGCTCTACTTGTAACCGAGTGTTCATCTCCATAAAATAAAAGCACTGGTTTTCATCCATGATAAACTCTACGGTTCCCGCCCCCTCATAGCCTGCAGCTTTCGCAACAGCAATAGCGGTCTCTCCCAAATTGTTTTGAATATCCACATCAATTGCTGGGGCAGGTGCTTCCTCAATGACTTTTTGATATCTTCTTTGTAGAGAACAATCTCGCTCGAACAAATGCACATAATTGCCCTGCTGATCAGCAAAAACCTGTACCTCAATATGACGTGGCGCTTTGATGTACCGCTCTAATAAAACGTGGTCGTTATTGAAGCTGTTTTTGGCTTCTCTTCTCGCACCAGCGAGCGCCGTCATGAAATCATCTACCCGATCAACTACGCGCATACCTTTCCCACCGCCACCAGCAATCGCTTTGATCAGCAAAGGAAAACCTATTCGACTCGCTTCAGCTATCAGGACTTCGTCGCCTTGAGCCTCGCCATGATAACCAGGCAACAGAGGAACTCCAGCTTTTTCAACAATCGTTTTGGCTGAGCTTTTTAACCCCATAGCTCGTATCACGCTAGAAGAAGGACCGATAAACTTAATTCCCTTAGCTTCACAAAGTTCTGCAAATTCGGCATTTTCAGATAAGAATCCATATCCTGGGTGAATAGCCTTAGCACCCGTTGATAGCGCAGCCTCGACGATTCGTTGTCCATTTAAATAGGACTCTGATGGCGATGCGCCATCAATCATCACACTTTGATCGCACACACGCGTGTGTAATGCATTCACATCAACTTCCGAACATACAGCTACGGTCTGCACGCCCATTTTCTTCGCTGTTCGGGCAATCCGAACGGCAATTTCGCCTCTATTTGCGATAAGAATCTTTGAAAACATCAGCACCTAACACTCATAGTTATTTTAAGTAGCCACACATCGTATGTAAGAACAAATACGAATTACAACGAACTTCGATCTAAACCGAAACAGCTGCTAATTAATTAGGATTCACCTCAAAATGAGTTTAGCAATTTATCGAGTTCACCCTTATTTAAAGATACATCATCCTAGAATAAGTCGACGTCAATGCTCATTCTTACGCACCCAATTCGGTTTTCTTTTCTCTAAAAAAGATCTAATACCTTCTTGCCCCTCACTAGATGCTCGAACACGAGCAATACGAACTGCCGTCTCGTCAATCAAAGCCTGATCAAGGGAAGATTCATCAATTGTTTCAATCAGCGCTTTCGTCTCTCGATGCGCCTCAGACCCACCTTGCTTAAAATGTTTGACGAAAGTGTTAACCATCTCGTCTAAAGCCTTAGCATCAACGATTTCATGCACCAACCCTAGGCGATAAGCGTCTTCGGCGGTAAACCGCTCTGCAGTCATCATGTATCTGCGTGCTGCACGAACACCCATCGCAGACATGATATAAGGACCAATGGTTGCGGGTATGAGTCCAATCCTCACCTCTGACAAACAAAATTGTGTTTCTTTTGAAGCAATCGCAATATCACAGGCAGATACCAGCCCCATTCCGCCAGCAAAAACATGTCCGCTCACCCGGGCAATCGTGGGTTTTGGCAGTCGATATAGCGTATCTAACATCTTCGCCAAATTACCAGCATCGGAGCGATTTTCCTCGAACGTATACTGAGACATTCGTTTCATCCAATTTAAATCTGCACCAGCGCAAAACGACACTCCATGTCCTGCAAGAACAACAACCTTAACCGAAGAATCTTCTCCCAAAATAACAAATGCTTCCGTTAGCTCTCGAATCATAACGTCGTTAAATGCGTTCCTAACATCTGGCCGATTCAACCAAATCCATGCGACATTAGACTGTCTTTCAATTTCAATCGTCTTTAACATGCGCGTCACTTCAGCTTAATAGTACAAACGCTTAGCAACTTCTTCCAACATCACTTCAGTCGCGCCGCCACCAATTGCCAAAATTCGAGCATCGCGCACAAGACGCTCAATGGGACTTTCCTTCATATACCCCATTCCACCAAAAAACTGTTGGCACGAGTACAGCACCTCATTGACTAGTTCTCCCGTAAGGGCTTTCAACATCGAGACCTCTTTCACACACTCTTTATCCTCATTAACCAACCACGCGCAGTGATAAAGGAGTGCTCGAGCCGCTTCAGTTTTTGAAGCGAGCATGGCTAATCGTTGACGAATGACTTGCTTATCGTAAAGAACTCCGCCAAACGCTTTACGCTGTTTAGTCCACTCCGTAGTTAACCTTAAGGCAGTTAGCGCATGCCCAATAGCCATTGCTCCCAGAGCAATACGCTCAATTTGGAAATTACTCATGACCGCATAGAATCCCCGATTCTCCTCTCCTAAAAGGTTCTGGGCGGGGAGGCGGCAATCATCAAAAACCAATTCTGCAGTGTCAGAGGAGCACCAACCTTGTTTATCTAGTTTGCGGCCCACCGAAAACCCTGGAGTACCTTTTTCAACAAGGAACATCGAAATACCACGAGATCCTTTTGCATCGAGGTCAGTCTTAGCCGCGATAAAATACAAATCAGCATGAACACCATTTGTAATGAACATTTTGGAACCATTCAACACCCAATCACTACCATCCCGTCGAGCTGTTGTTCTTATTCCCGCGACATCAGAACCTGCGTCAGATTCAGAAATTCCCACCGCCGTAATTAGCTCACCTGAAATAACTCTCGGTAGGTAGGTTTGTATTTGCTCTGGGGTCCCCGCATGGATTAAGTGGGGTGAAGCCATATCTGTATGCACCAACACAGTAACAATAAAGCCACCGAACGTAGACATAGATAGTGCTTCTTGAAAAACAACAGACGTAAGAAAATCAGTCTCAGCCCCACCATACTCACTTGGATAAGTCATACCCAACCAACCGAGCTTTCCCATTTTTCGAAGCACATCTCTTGACGTGAAGCCCTGCTCCTCCCATTGAAGCCCATGAGGCTCAACTTCGCGCTCTATAAATCGAGCGACTTGCTCTCGTAAAACATCATGTTCTGGGGTTGTATAAATCATAAGTCCCTTTCATTACATTCGAAATACGCCAAAGCGCGTGTCAGAAATAGGCGCATTGAGCGCTGCGGATATTGCTAGACTCAGAACTCTCCGAGTCTGCGCCGGATCAATAATGCCATCATCCCATAGCCGAGCAGTCGCATAATAAGGGTGTCCTTGGTGCTCGTATTGCTCCATTAACGGACGTCTAAAAGACTCCTCTTCAGCGGCCGACCACGTTTGCCCTGAACGCTCCATAGATTCACGTTTCACCGTTGACAACACACTTGCCGCCTGCTCACTACCCATTATTGAAATCCTGGCGTTAGGCCACATCCAAAGGAAGCGTGGCGAATAAGCCCTCCCACACATTCCATAGTTGCCTGCGCCAAAACTACCTCCAATGATCACAGTGAATTTAGGTACTTTAGCGGTAGCTACCGCAGTGACCAACTTCGCGCCGTCCTTTGCAATACCACCGGATTCATATTTTTGACCCACCATAAATCCAGTAATATTTTGCAAAAAGACTAACGGAATTTTACGCTGACAACACAGCTCAATAAAATGAGCTCCCTTAAGAGAAGACTCAGAAAATAAAATACCGTTGTTAGCTATGATCCCTACAGGATAACCGTTAATGCGCGCAAACCCCGTCACGAGTGTTGTGCCATATAGCGCCTTAAACTCATCGAATTCACTGCCATCCACAACACGAGCAATAATTTCTCTCACGTCGTATGGCTTACGGGAGTCTTGTGGAATAACCCCATATATTTCTTCCGGCGCGTACAGTGGTTCAACTGGATTCAGAACTTTTAAAGCAACTGATTTCGTTCGGTTTAAGTTACCCACAATGGTTCTCACGGTCTCAAGCGCATGGTGATCATTTTGTGCATAGTGATCCACAACCCCTGATACTCTCGCATGAACGTCCGCCCCGCCGAGATCCTCTGCGCTCACAACTTCCCCAGTAGCTGCTTTCACCAAAGGTGGGCCGCCCAAAAAGATAGTACCTTGTTGCTTGACGATTACAGACTCATCTGACATTGCAGGCACATAAGCTCCGCCCGCGGTGCATGAACCCATTACACATGCAATCTGTGGGATTCCTTCGGACGACATATTTGCTTGGTTAAAAAATATACGGCCAAAATGCTCTCTATCCGCAAAGATTTCATCCTGATTAGGAAGGTTTCCCCCGCCAGAATCAACGAGATAAATACACGCCAAATTATTTTGATGCGCGATTTCTTGAGCTCTGAGATGCTTTTTAACTGTCATTGGAAAATAAGTGCCTCCCTTAACTGTGGCGTCGTTAGCCACAATCATGCACTCTACTCCGGACACTCTTCCTATTCCTGTAACAATTCCTGCTGAGGGAACTGCGTTGTCATGCATGCCATAAGCGGCGAGCTGCGACAGCTCTAGAAACGGAGCTCCGTCATCTAGCAACGCATCAATTCTTTGGCGCGGCAGAAGCTTTCCTCTAGCTAGGTGCTTGGCCCGTGCCGCCTCGGACCCACCCACGCAGACTTGCTCATATTTTTTCTTTAAGTCTGCTACCAATGCTTCCATCGAGGTCCGGTTACTAAAAAACCCCTCAGACCGAACATTTAATTTGGTTTTAATTTTAGTCATTTCGCTACAACTTTAGATCTTTCGGAAATTGGACCACCAACTTTTTTCCACTGATTGAATCCACCTTCTATATGTGCAACATTTTCCAATCCCATATCTTGGACCGCCTTTGTCGCTAAAGCAGATCTCCAGGCTGAAGCGCAATAGAAATAAAAATTTTTAGCACTACCAAAGACTTCTTTGTAGTAGGGGCTATCGGGATCAACCCAGAACTCTAACATTCCTCTCGGGGCATGAAATGCACCAGGAATCATTCCTTCGCGCTCTAACTCCCGGACATCTCTAAGGTCGACGAACAGCGTATCGGGATCATCAACTTTTGCAACAGCCTCATCAATCGGTATGGTTTGAACCGCCTCATTTGCTTCTAAGACTAATTCCTTAACCCCTTTTTTTAACATCATTTTTGCACCTCTCAGAAGCCACCAGTTCGCAACCATTCTCTAACCTGTTCGAGGCGGTCAGCGCCCCAAAACGGCTCATCATCGACAATTACATATGGAGATCCAAAAACACCTTTTTGAATAGCCAAATCACATTCATCTTTCAACCGCGATTTCATTTCCGGATCCTGTGTTGCGGCAATCAACTCCTCCTCAGACCCCTTAATTGATGAAATCACCTGGGCGGCAACTTCAGGCGAGGATATATCTAACCCTTGCACAAAATAAGCCTCATACAATTTTAAAATTGCCTCTTCTTGCCTTTCTGGTGCTGCGGTTTGCAGCCAATAGATTAAGCGGCAAGGCGCTTGACTAGAAATCGGAAACTTAACAGGTTCTTGATAAGGGATACCCCATAGTCTTGAAGTACGCTCCATATCTCTTTTCGAATACTCACCTTTCAAAGGCACCATCGGAAGAGGCATACCACCTGTCACTTTGAGTGCGGCACCAATCATAAATGGTTTCCAAGAAATTTCCCGGCCAAACTCATCGCCAATCGCCTTAATCTTAGTAGCCGCAAAGTATCCAAATGGCGAAGAAAAATCAAAATAGAATTCGATTTCGTTAGTGCTAGCTTCCATATCAAAACTCCCTATTGAACCAAATGATCAAATATTTAACCGCTAAAGGCTCTCTATTTCAAGCGCCACCGCAGTTGCCTCGCCACCCCCAAGACACAGAGATGCCACACCTCTGCGCCCCCCCGTCTTACGTAACGCTCCGATTAGCGTCACTAAAATTCTGGCGCCCGATGCACCAATAGGATGACCAAGTGCACAGGCTCCACCATGTACGTTAACTCTTTGATGATCAAGTTTATGCGCTTCCATCACCGCCATAGGCACAACGGCAAAAGCTTCGTTTATCTCAAAAAGATCAACGTCTTTAGCGGACCAACCACTTTTGACAAAAATCTTTTCTAAAGCACCAATCGGCGCTGTAGTAAACAGTCCAGGCTCTTGGGCGTGTGTCGAATGGGCAACTATACGAGCAAGAGGCTTTATACCAAACTCATTTGCAGCTTTTCGAGACATCAATACTAATGCCGCCGAACCGTCAGAAATCGAACTCGAATTCGCCGCAGTTACCGTCCCGTCCTTCTTAAAGGCGGGTTTAAGCATTGGAATCTTTGCTAAATCAGCTTTAAAAGGCTGTTCATCTCGACTGATAAACTCGTCTTTTCCTCTGACAGAAATGTCAACCGGAATAATCTCCCAATCAAATGAACCATCCTCGTTGGCCCTCTTGGCGCGCTCTAGAGATTCTATCGAAAAAGCGTCTTGTTGTTCCCTCGAAAATTGGTATGAACCAGCACAATCCTCCGCATAAGCGCCCATCAAGCGTCCCTTGTCATAGGCATCTTCAAGCCCATCCAGAAACATATGATCCTTCACCTCCTGATGCCCTAGTCGGTAGCCGGATCGGGCGCGCGGCAAAAGATGAGGCGCATTCGTCATGCTCTCCATACCTCCAGCCACAGCAACTTGAGCGCTCCCTGCCTTAATCAAATCATGCGTCAACATCACTGCCTTCATTCCTGAACCACACATTTTATTGATCGTAGTACAACCGACTGAGAGCGGCAGCCCTGCTCCAAGCGACGCCTGTCTAGCCGGTGCCTGCCCCTGTCCTGCAGGCAACACGCAACCCATAACCACCTCTTCGATTAAGTCCGCAGATATTTGAGCCCGCTGCACTGCAGCTTTAATGGATACAGCGCCTAATTCAGATGCCGTTAGATTTTTGAAGACCCCCTGAAACCCCCCCATTGGAGTTCGTGCAAGCGAGGCAATCACCACATCGTGTTCATTCATTGTTATTCAACCTCTTAAAATTTTTCATACAAGTGACATCTAGCTAGACAAAAAAAGCGGGCATGACGGCAATCTAAATATGACTTTATTTGATGATTATTATACGTCGCCGCGGGAAATCCTTTTACTCAGGGTTTTTAGCCTCAGTAGACTTACATCTATATAATTAACATTATCCAAGCACATTTCAAAATGGGGGCGGTTAAAGCCCTATGACTTCTAAATGTCTACAAAACCATCACCTCATTTATCACCGTTGCCGCTCAGCTTTCCTTTTACAGAAATTCCTAAGACTGGAGCGCATCAGCAAGTAGCCAATGAGGTTTACTGGTGTCGACACCAGTTACCCTTCGCTCTAGACCACATCAACACCTGGCTACTCCAAGACCATGACAAGTGGGTTATTGTGGATACAGGGGTTTCAGATGAGCGAAGCCAAGACGGTTGGAAGCGAATCTTAGACGATGGGCTAGGTGGGTCTGAAATCTCCAAAATTATCGTGACTCACTACCATCCAGACCATATAGGGAATGCCGACTGGTTGAGTAACCGCACGAACACATCGGTGTGGATGAGTCCCACAGAATTCTTAACAGCTCATGCCGTATTCGAGGGTGCCGCCACTCATACTACGCGCGCAGTCGGCAAGTTATTTCAAGCACATGGGCTGCCCGACGAAGAAATTGGTAACGTCGCAGCAAAGGGCGATCATTACAAAGAATTAGTGCGGTCGCTACCGACCTCTTTCCTTAGAATAACAAATGGAGAGAAATTAGATATTTGCGGTAGGCCTTGGCAAGCCATAGTGGGAAGTGGCCACTCCCCTGAGCACCTTGCCCTTTTCTGCGAAAAAGAACATGTACTTATCTCTGGTGACATGTTACTTCCCAAGATATCGACCAATGTTGCAGTTTGGCCCCATAGCGATAAAAGTAATCCACTGAAGGAGTTTTTAACGTCAATTGATCTATTTCAAGACCTTCCGGTGGATACACTCGTACTTCCCTCCCATGGCCTACCATTTGTCGGTATGCACTCAAGAATACAAGAACTTAAAATGCATCACGAAGAGCGCCTCAATACACTACTTTCTATTTGCGATGAACCCCGAAATGCATTCCAGGTTTTGCCGACATTATTTGAGAGAACCCTCGACGCCTACCAGACATTTTTTGCAATGGGTGAAGCAATTGCACATCTTAATTTCCTCTGGTGGGAAGGAGAACTCACTCGCCAGGAAAGTGACAGAGGAAATGGCGTTATACACTTCATAAAAAATTAAGAGCTAAAAAATGTCCACAGCAATCAATATCCGTCGCCAAATTATCGATACCTCAATCGCAATGAACACGTTAGGCATTAATCGTGGCACCTCAGGAAATGTTAGCGCTCGACATGATCAAGGATGCCTGATTACCCCTTCGGGATTGCGCTATGAAATAACCAAGCCTAAGGATATCGTCTACATTGATGCGTTGACCGAACCTCATGGGAAATACGCGCCTTCCTCTGAATGGCGCTTCCATCACGATATCTACCGAAATCGTTCTGACGTAGGGGCGATCGTGCATACGCACTCGAGCTTCGCAACCTCCCTTTCTTGCCTTCGGATAGCGATCCCAGCATTTCATTACATGGTCGCAGTGTGTGGCGGCGACAACATCAGATGTGCGCCGTACACCACATTCGGGACACAAAAACTTTCTAATTATGCACTTTCAGCACTTAAGGACCGCAAAGCTTGCCTGTTAGCCAACCATGGGATGATCTGTGTCGGCGAAACGCTCGAAAGCGCGCTCAAGCTAGCCGTCGAAGTAGAAGCGCTATGCGAACAATACTGGAGAGCATTGCAAGTGGGAATACCAAAAATATTATCCAAAAAAGAAATGCAAACCGTATTGAAAAAATTTCGGTCATACGGGCAAATAAAGAAAATTAACAACGACCGATAAATTGAAAGACAAACAACCTCTGACTTGCTGCCCTTGTGATCGACTCAGTCGATTAAATATTATTTTTTTATTTGTTGGATCGATAACTGGGTTGCCCGCACAATACGGATCTACAAATTCATAATTACCAAATTAATACGGAGACACAAATGACACTTAAAAACTTTGAGGGTAATAAAATCCCTTTGATTGATTTTAAAATTCGCGATAACGATGAATGGAAGACACTGACAACTCAGGACGTATTTCACAATAAAACAGTAGTCGCCTTTTCGCTTCCAGGAGCATTCACACCCACCTGTTCCTCCTCACACTTACCTCGTTATAACGAATTAGCTCCAGTTTTTTTTGAAAACGGAGTGGACGAAATTGTATGTCTATCAGTCAACGACACTTTCGTAATGAATGAATGGGCAAAAGACCAAGAGTCTCAGAATGTTCGCCTGTTACCCGACGGCAACGGTGAGTTCACAGAACAACTTGGCATGTTAGTTGATAAAAGCGCACTCGGATTCGGCAAACGCTCATGGAGATACTCCATGCTCGTTAAAAATGGCGTAGTAGAAAAAGCGTTTATCGAGCCTGATGTGCCGGGTGATCCATTTGAGGTATCCGATGCAGATACCATGCTCAAATACATTAACCCAAAAGCCGCAAAACCCGACCAAGTCGCCATTTTCACGAAAGAAGGTTGCTCCTTCTGCGCAGAAGCAAAAGAAGCATTAACAAAGGCTGGTTTTGATTATGCCGAGATACCCCTTTCACATCAAACGCGAAACCGTATCATTGGCGCCGTTACGGGCGAGCAGGCCGTACCGCAAATATTCATTAACGGAAAGTATATTGGGGACAGCCAAGCATTAAACAATTATTTAAACCGCTAATCCTCGCGCCAGGCTCTTTCCGCATCATCCCATGCAGCAAGAGCCTGGAGATCAGGCACCCAAGCTAAACCAGTTTTTGCGTCTGAAGATTTTGCCTCGGGAGTCACTAAAACATCCAGTAGCGCTGGCCTGTTTTGCATTGCCCGCTTTAGAGCACCCTCAAGATCATCTGCGGACGTTACCCTCTCTGCGTACATACCGAAAGCCTGCGCCATCTGCGCATAATCTGATACCTGCAGCTTAGTCCCGACCACTTTACCGTGCGTATCAGTTTGATCATGAACCTCGATTTGCCATGCTCCGTTATTAGCTACGACGATCAATACAGGCGCCTTGTGACGCACGGCAGTATCAACTTCCATAGCATTAAATCCAAATGCCCCATCTCCAGTCGCCACCACAACATCTTTTCCGGGACAAGCCAGGCTGGCGGCAATACCAAAAGCAGTTCCGATTCCAATGCACCCGAGCGAACCTGGATCAAGATACGTCCCCACACTCAACCCCACCCGTGCAAAAGCAAGAAAATCACCGCCGTCGGCAACAACAATCGAATCTTTACCCATTTGCTTTTGCAGCTCGGCAAGCACTCTATTCGGATGAATGCGCCCCTGCTCATCGGATGGGGCGATCAACATCGATTCAGCCAAACGTTGCGCTCGCTCCTCGTGCTTTAAACGAAGTGACTTGACCCATTCCCTGTCTACGGAAGAGGCTTGCGTTCCCACGCACTGATTAATAGCTTCCAAAGTTTTAGCAGGATTTGCATGAATCTCCACATCTCCACGCCTGTTGTCACGCACTTCTGTCGGCACGTCTCCTATTCGGACGAACCTAGCCGAACCAAAAACAGCCGGAGATCCGTAAGCAAGTTGGAAATCCAGACGTCGACCTAAAGTCACAATAACATCGGCATCGCCCATGACTTTACCCCGCATTGCCGCGACAACGGATGGGTGACTATCTGGCACCAAACCCTTACTCTCGCCGGTATCAAGATATGCCGCACCAAGCTTATCTAAAAATTCACAAAGCTCTTTTTGGGCACCACGAGCTCCTCGCCCAGAAATTACTAACGGCTTTTTAGCGCCCCATAATATTTTTATTGCTGCCGAAACATCATCCGCGTGGGGAAGTAATGGCCGAACAATCTTAGGCCTAAAGTGTTCCAACATCTGAATAGGCTTAGGCACCTCTTCTCTAAGCACATCCGTTGGAAAATCGAGATACACAGGCCCAGGCTCTCCTCCAGCACCCATAGCCCTAGAAACTGCCTCGTCAAGCTCTTGCAACACCAAACTAGATTGGCGAACGGTTCGAGCGTAACGGGTGATTGATTTAAGAAGATCCGTGTGCGCGATATCTTGCAGCGCCCCACGATTTTCTTGCGGCCTAGGAGGCAGCCCTGACAAAACAAGAATAGAAGCCCGAGCAACATGTGCGTTAGCAATTCCAGTCATAGCATTGGTAACCCCTGGACCTGCTGTGACTAACGCAACACCGAGCTTGCCTGTTAACTCGCTATGGGCATGAGCCATATAAATTGCAGCTCGCTCATCACGGACATCAATAATTTGAATCCCCTCCGCATCAGCGCGCATCCAAATAGGCATAATGTGTCCGCCACATAAAGAAAAGATTCGATCAACACCTTGAGATTTTAAAAAGCGAGCTATCACGCCTGCACTCATATTTTCGTTTAATGGCATCAATGGCATGTTTTTTCCTAAGATTTAATTTGCTCTATGTGGTTTATATTTTTTGTTTTTTTTGCGACCTCAAGTCGATGGCCCCATCCTGCTGACGCGGATCCATCCCAGCAGGGAAAATATTAACTTTTTGAACCTTTGCTGAAGTCCCTAGCGGGAGCGCATCCATAAATAATACCCACCCCGGCGCCTTAAAGTAAGCGATACGCTCGTAACACCAATTGAACCTGTCTCTTATACACATCTGACGCTGCCGACGATATGCAGTGTGTAG
>OJFL01000650.1_pt1 | contig 16739 bp, 15 predicted proteins | sample 1594131 | NCBI WGS metagenome assembly OJFL01 (sample SAMN05416782, study PRJEB24817) | seawater metagenome | isolation source: Sea water | place: Canada:Atlantic | collected 2013-07 | reverse complement strand
TATGCTCACCACCCCCTCAAGATGGCGTGTCTACCAATTCCACCACTTCCGCAAATAAAGCTTAATCTGGGGTATTGCCGTCATCAGCTGGAACATCATCGCCAGCTGGCACGTTACCCTGAGTGTCCTGAACGTCCTGCATTGCCGGAACGTCTGAACCACTAACGGGAACATCGCTCTGTGCAGGTGCATCTTCAATAACTGGCACGTCTGCATCTGCAGGCACTTCTGCTGGTGTCTCAACCGCAGCAGGTACTTCCAAGTTATTCCACTCGTCTTCGGCACTTTCTCTATTCGCTGTCATCGCGCCTAGCGACAAGCTAATGAAGAAGAACAAACCCGCTAAAATTGACGTTGTGCGAGTCATAAAGTTACCAGAACCTGACGAACCAAACACGGTATTTGAACCACCTGAGCCAAAAGAAGCGCCCATATCAGCCCCTTTACCTTGCTGGATCAAAACAAACCCAATTAATAAGAGTGCTACAACTAGATATGCTATTAAAAGCACTTCGTATATCATAATTACCTCGTCAGTTTGCCGCTTGGCAAATTGAAATAAAATCTTCAGCTTTTAAACTGGCGCCGCCAATTAAGCCGCCATCAACGTCTTTTTGTGAAAATAACGTTTTAGCATTATCTGGTTTAACGCTGCCGCCGTATAAAATGCGAAGCTTACCAGCTAAGTCTGCGTCTACTTTAGTAAAGTAACCGCGAATGAATTCGTGCACTTCCTGAGCTTGCTCAGGCGTTGCCGTCTTCCCTGTACCTATGGCCCATATTGGCTCATATGCAATAACTGTTTTTGATAAATCGTCAACCGACAACGTCGCTGTTAATGCGTCTAACTGCTCGCCAACAAATTTCTCAACGTTACCCGCTTCTCTTACTGTTAAAGACTCACCAACACAAATAATGGGTGTTAAGCCGGCTTCAATACATTGCTTTGCTTTTAAAGCGACAAGATCACTAGACTCTTGCTGATCTTCTCTTCTCTCAGAGTGACCTACTATTGAGTAGGTACATCCTGCGTCTTTAAGCATTTCAACAGATAACTCACCTGTATGAGCACCGTTGTTGAGGTGACTCACATTTTGAGCACCTAGGGAAAATGAATTCGCTCTGAAAAGGTGCATCAGCGTAGCCGGCGGACAAACAACCGTTTCGGAGTCGCAATTTAATGCTTCTAGCTTCTCATTAAATTCAGCAACTAATGCCGAATTACCATTCATTTTCCAATTTCCAGCAACTAATGGCTGGCGTATTTTGTTACTCACTAGCTCGACCTTAGCCCTGTCTTTTAGCGGGCGTGATATTAACTATTTACAACGTAAGATACAAGTATAAAAAGCGAAATTTCCTGCTACGCCAACTAATTGGCGAGATTACGAACAGTTTCAGCAATATGCTCTGCCCATTTCATCGACTTCTGTTCTTCATTCGATTCCACCATAACCCGTATCAGTGGTTCAGTTCCACTTTTACGCAGTAAAACACGTCCTGTTTTACCGAGTGCTGCTTCGGCTTCTTGCTTTGCACGTTGAACATCTTTATGCGATAGGTAATCAACATTCTGCGCTGTATAGCGCACGTTCACCAGCGTTTGAGGATACATCTCAAAACCACTAGATAAATCGTGTAAGTCTAGTTGAGAACGCAACATGGCAGCCAACACCTGAAGGCCCGCCACAATTCCGTCACCCGTTGAACACATAGACAGATTTAAAACATGACCAGAATTCTCACCACCAATAGACCAGCCTTTCTGCTGTAGTAACTCCATCACGTAACGATCGCCTACTTTACTTCTCGCAAAGGGTACCCCTAGTTTACTAAGCGCATTTTCCAACCCAAGGTTGCTCATCAAAGTACCCACTACGCCGCCCTGCATTTGTCCGTTCTTCAGTGCATCGCGCGCAATGATATAGACAATTTGGTCACCATCGAGCACATTGCCTAGATGGTCTACCATCATCAGTCTGTCGCCATCACCATCTAGGGCAAAACCTAGATCGGCGCCTGTTTCTTTTACTTTCTCAACAACTGCATCCATAGACGTCGCACCAACCTTATCGTTGATGTTAAGTCCGTTTGGTGCAGTGCCTAATTCTATAACGTTCGCGCCAAGCTCTCGTAATACGTTAGGAGCAATGTGATACGTGGCACCATGAGCACAATCTACAACAATGGTTAAGCCTGTGAGGGATAGCTCAGAGGGGAAAGTACCTTTACAGAATTCAATGTAACGACCGGCAGCGTCATCTATACGCGTTGCTTTACCAAGCTTGTCTGAGGCTACGCAAGTCATAGGGCGCTCAAGCATTTCTTCAATGGCTAGTTCAATGTCATCGTCTAACTTAAATCCCTGAGAAGAAAAAAACTTTATTCCGTTATCGTAATAAGGGTTGTGAGAAGCGCTAATAACAATACCGGCTTCAGAACGAAATGTTTTGGTGAGGTAGGCTATTGCTGGGGTAGGCATAGGTCCTAACAAGCCTATATTTATGCCTGCGGCAGAAAGACCCGCTTCAAGAGAAGACTCGAGCATGTAACCCGAGATACGCGTGTCTTTTCCAATAAGTACTTTATTTGTTCCTCTACCTGCGAGGACTTTTCCTGCTGCCCACCCTAACTTAATACAAAACTCAGGGTTAATATGACTTTCGCCCACTTTACCCCGAATACCGTCGGTACCAAAATATTTACGCTGACTCATTATTATTCCTTATTACACTTTTTTCAGCATTTTAACGATGTTAACCGCATCAGCGGTTTCTTGTACATCGTGAACACGTATTATATGTGCTCCCATTTGGGCCGTAATTGTAGCGAGCGCAATACTTCCAGCCAAGCGTTCTTCAACATTTCTGTTTAAAAGCTTACCTATCATTGACTTTCTCGACATACCAACAAGCACGGGCAACCCTAATGCCATAATATCAGGTAAATATTTAACTAACGCATAGTTATGCTCGAGAGACTTTCCAAAGCCGTAGCCTGGGTCCAGTAAAATGGATGACTTATCGATACCAGCTTGTTCACATGCTGCTGTCCGCTCAACTAAGAAACCCTTTACATCACTGATAAGATCATCATATTGCGGGTTCGCTTGCATTGTTCTTGGCTCGCCCTTCATATGCATAAGGCAAACCGGTACCTTGGCTTCAGCAGCGGCTTTCAGCGCGCCAGGTTCTCTCAACGCGCGAACATCATTAATTAGCTTAGCACCTGCGTTCACTGCCTCAGTCATTACCTGTGGCTTGCTGGTATCAATTGATATAACACAATCGCTTCTTGCCGACAGCGCCTCAATTACTGGAATAGTTCTATCAAGCTCTTCTTGAAGCGCAACATCTTTAGCACCGGGACGGGTCGATTCGCCACCAATGTCGATAAAAGTAGCGCCCTGCTCTACCATACAAAGTGCGTGTTCTACTGCCTGCTGGGTAGATGCGTGTCGACCGCCATCGGAAAAGGAATCAGGGGTAACATTTAAGATCCCCATAACGCGAGGCTGATTAAGATCAATAAAATGATTGGCAAACTGCATACATCAACTCTTTTTTATTATGTAAATAAAAAACGCCAGATTAACTGGCGTTTTTTAATCCTAACATTGCGGCTAAATTAAAGGAGGAATTAATTTAGCCTCAAGCCTTAACTTGGAATGTCACCGGGTTTTCCAACCGATGGCTTGTCAACGCCATCGTTTTTAATTTCGCCTTCCTTCACAGGCGAACCGCCACTTGGCTTATCACCACCCGATGGCTTGCTGTCGTCCCAGTCTGCGGGAGGACGCACTTCCGTACGGTTCATCAAATCATCAATCTGCTTAGCATCGATAGTTTCATACTTCATCAGCGCGTCTTTCATCGTGTGAAGAATATCTTTGTTGTCTTCTAGAATTTGCTGCGCTCTTTCGTAATTGCGGTCGATAAGTGACTTGATTTCTGCATCGATAGCACGAGCCGTATCATCAGACATACTTGACGCTCTCGACATTGAATTACCAAGGAATACTTCGCCTTCTTCTTCTGCGTACAACATTGGTCCCATCTTCGTAGATAGTCCCCATTGCGTTACCATTTTACGAGCAATATCAGTAGCACGCTCAATATCGTTTGATGCACCAGTAGTCACTTTGTCATCGCCATAAATTATCTGCTCTGCAATTCGACCACCAAACAGGCTCGAAATCATACTTTCTAGGTGCTGTTTAGAGTGACTCACTCTATCCTTTTCAGGCAAATACATGGTCACACCGAGGGCACGTCCACGAGGTATGATAGATACCTTATATACCGGATCGTGTTCTGGCACCAGGCGACCAACGATAGCGTGACCTGCTTCATGATATGCCGTCATTTCTTTTTCAGACTCAGACATCACCATTGACTTGCGCTCAGAGCCCATCATGATTTTGTCTTTCGCTTTCTCAAACTCTTCCATTGCAACAAGACGCTTGTTACCACGAGCTGCAAATAGTGCCGCTTCGTTAACTAAGTTTGCTAGGTCGGCACCTGAGAAACCAGGAGTGCCTCGAGCAATTAGTGATGCTTCAACGTTGTCTGCAATTGGTACCTTGCGCATATGCACTTTAAGAATTTGCTCTCTACCACGGATGTCTGGAAGACCAACGATAACCTGACGGTCAAAACGACCTGGGCGAAGTAATGCAGGGTCAAGTACGTCTGGGCGGTTAGTTGCCGCAATAACGATGATCCCTTCATGACCTTCAAAGCCATCCATTTCAACTAGCATCTGGTTAAGAGTTTGCTCACGCTCATCATGACCACCGCCTAGGCCTGCGCCACGCTTGCGGCCAACCGCGTCAATCTCGTCAATGAAGATGATGCACGGTGCGGTTTTCTTTGCTTGCTCGAACATATCTCGAACTCGAGACGCACCTACACCCACAAACATTTCCACGAAATCAGAGCCCGAGATACTGAAGAATGGCACTTTTGCTTCACCAGCGATGGCTTTTGCTAACAGCGTTTTACCCGTTCCCGGTGGACCTACCATTAACACGCCTTTAGGAATTTTACCGCCAAGCTTTTGGAACTTAGATGGGTCGCGGAGGAAATCAACCAATTCAGACACGTCTTCTTTTGCTTCGTCGCAGCCAGCAACGTCAGCAAACGTAGTCTTTATTTGGTCTTCGCCCAATAAGCGCGCCTTGCTCTTGCCAAACGACATGGCGCCTTTACCGCCGCCGCCTTGCATTTGACGCATGAAGAAAATCCACACACCAATAAGCAGTAACATTGGGAACCACGATATGAAAATCGATGCGAGAAGTGATTGCTCCTCAGGCGGTTCACCATAAACCCTTACGTCGTTTTTAACTAGGTCCGAAACTAGTTTGTCATCGAAGTAAGGTACGAAGGTTTGAAAAGATTCGCCAGAGCGTTTGGTCCCGCGAATTTCGCCATCATTATTGATACGAACTTCACGGATATTGCCCTGCTCCGCTTCTCTTAGGAATGTTGTGTAGTCAGTTTGTGAACGAGCAGTTTCACTCGGTGAAAAGCTCTGGAAAACCGACATCAATACAACGGCGATAACCAACCATAAGATTAAATTTTTTGCCATGTCGCTCAATGCTACTAACCTCTATAAATCCGAATCGGTGTGAAAATGAACAACTTGGTTGTTCTGCACACAACGCAATTCGCAACTAAAATCGCTTACAATAAAGCGTACTACACTTTATACCCACAAGCCACCAAATACACCTCACGAGAACGTGATCTCGACGAGTCAGGCTTACGCGTTTTTATCGTGGTAAAAGATTGCTTAAGTGCATTCATAAACTCAACAAACCCTTCACCCTGAAACACCTTAATGACAAACGAGCCACCGGGTTTCAGCACTTGATGACACATATCCAGCGCAAGTTCGCAAAGATACATGGAACGAGACTGGTCAACTGCCGAATTACCAGCAAGATTAGGTGCCATATCCGACAATACTATATCTACGGTGTTCCCACCGATTCTGTTCAAAAGTGCGTGTAAAACTTCTTCTTCACGGAAATCACCCTGCAGAAAGTCTACGCCCACGATAGAATCCATGGGCAAAATATCGCAGGCGATAACCTGACCGCTATCCCCTACTAGCTTTGCTGAAAGCTGAGACCAACCACCGGGCGCAGCGCCAAGATCAACAAGGGTCATACCAGGCTTGATCAGTTTGTCTTTCTTTTGAATCTCTTCGAGTTTATAAATGGCACGAGAGCGCCAACCATCTTTTTGTGCTTTCTGCACATAATGGTCGTCGAAATGTTCTTTTAGCCAACGTTTACTGCTGGCGGAGTGTTTCTTTTTTGTCATTCAATTACAATGTTATTAGGATTGTAGAGGAGATGGCGTTAGAATACGTTATTTCAAGCATAAACTAACAGATTAATTGTAAGAATATTTATTAAATGAAACTTTCAAATAAACAGAAACAATTCCTTAAAGGTCTAGCCCACCCACTTAAGCCAATAGTGCAGCTAGGCGCGAATGGTCTCACCGAGGGCGTTGTCGCAGAGATTGACAATGCACTAAATCACCACGAATTGATCAAAGTTAAGGTGCCTTCTGAAGATCGCGAAGAAAAATCGCTGATTATGGATGCCATTGTACGCGAAACAAATGCGGAAAAACTTCAGGTAATTGGTCATACACTTATTATTTACCGTCCTAGTGAAGACTGTAAAATTCAGTTGCCAAAATAAAGACGCTTTTGGTGTCAGTCCACTCTGACACCATAGTTTTTACCATCAAATACCGTTAACATCTCGTTAATATTATGAAAATAACCAGATTAACGGGAACTCCATGTTGCTAACTAACCTTACTGCAATTGTTACGGGCGGATGCTCGGGTCTTGGTCACGCTACCGCTATTGCGCTTCGCGAAGCAGGTGCAAAGGTCAGCCTTTTCGACTTAAACGAAGAACAAGGAGCCAAGCGCGTAGAAGAGCTGGGTAAAGACAAAACCCTTTTTACGAAAGTGGATGTGCGCGATGAAGCACAAGTTCAAGCGGCAATCGACGCCACAACAGATACTTTCGGCGCTATCTCTCTCGTGGTTAACTGTGCGGGCATCGCACCTGCGAAACGTTTGCTTGATAGAGAAGCAAACCCAGCGCCATTAGGCGACTTTCAAACCACCATCGACATAAACCTGGTAGGCAGTTTTAACGTAGCCCGATTGGTTGCTGCCACCATGGCAAAACAATCGCCCATAAACGATGAGGGCGAACGCGGCCTTATTATCAATACCGCTTCGGTAGCGGGCTATGAGGGTCAAATTGGCCAAACTGCTTACGCGGCCAGTAAAGGCGGCATTATCGGGCTTACCCTTCCAATGGCGCGTGACTTAGCCCCACTTGGAATTCGGGTGAATACGATAGCACCAGGTGTGATGGGAACGCCTATGCTGCTAGCCATGCCTGAAAAAGTACAAGAAGCTCTGTCTGCTAACGTTCAATTTCCTAAACGCCTAGGCCTACCTGAGGAATTTGGTAAGCTCGTTATACATATGGCAAACAACACTTACCTGAACGGCGAAACCATCCGCTTAGATGGCGGCCTGCGTATGCCGCCGAAGTAATTAATTGATAGGTTAATGAAACACCTTAACGATAAGGGAGCATTGGCTCCCTTTTTTATTCTCCATCACCGCCGCTTACAATTAACGCAAGGTTATACAATCGATTTACTGCGTGATAGTTAATAGAGTTTTTAGGGTAACGCCCCTTAGAACTTATCTTACCCGCTTCTTGTTCCATCAATATAGTGAGTGCGTCATCAACAGTTTCAACGGTATAGATGTGAAATAGACCTTTTTTGACTGCCTCTATTACAGTGCTATCTAACACTAAATTAATAGCATTGGATTTTGGAATGATGACACCTTGAGTTCCCGTAAAGCCGCGATATTGGCAGAGGTCGAAAAAACCCTCAATTTTTTCATTCACGCCGCCCACAGCCTGAACCTCGCCATATTGGTTGATTGAGCCGGTAATCGCTAGCGTTTGAACGCATGGAATTTCTGTAAGTGCAGATATAAGCGCGACCAATTCGCCTAACGATGCACTGTCGCCATCAATATGGCCATATGACTGCTCAAGCGCAATATTGGCCGACAGCGTTAACGGAAAGTGCTGAGCATACTTGTTGCCTAAGTAACCATTTAACAGCATGACACCTTTTGAATGAATGGGTTGGCCCAATTCCACTTCCCGCTCAATATCAATTACACCGCTAGCACCGGCGAATACTGTTGCCGTAATGCGTGCTGGTGTGCCAAACGCTGTATCACCAATATCTAGTACGGTAAGGCCATTCACCTTGCCAACGGCCTTACCTTCGGTTGCGATAAGTACGTGGCCTTCCTTTATATCGTTAAGAAGCGCCTGGCTTACCCTGCCCGTTCTTCGTTTTTTGGCGCTTAATGCAATTTTTAAATGATTAAGCTCCAGGCTAGTGCTATTACTCTTTTGACAGAAGTAAAAAGCCTCGTTAACCAGTTCAATCACTTCGGCAAAATGCGCTGATAGCTTTTCTTTGTGCTCAGCCATGCGAAGCGAATATTCGACTAGCCGGCACATGGCGTTAGCCGTAATATCCTCTAGACCAAGCCCGCGTGTATGCGCACGTACTTTACCAACAAAATCGAACAGCGCCTGACGAGTCACGGGAATTTCTAAATCAAAATCGACCAGCACTCGGAATAATTCATCAAACTCATCATCGTAGTCTTGCAGGGTGTAATAAAGATCTCTCGAGCCCAGTAATACAATCTTTACGCTTAAATCAATAGGCTGCGGATTTAACGTAATATTGTTAACCATACCCACGTCTTGTTGCGGTAGGTCCATTCGTAAACGCATAGACTTGATGGCTAATTTTAAGGTATCCCACACATAGGGCTGTTCTATAAGCTGGTCCACATCTAGTAATAAATCCCCGCCGTTTGCACGGTGCAGCGCGCCCGGCTGAATCATCCTGTAGTTTGTGAATACACTGCCATGAATGTTGGTGTATTCAATTTTACCGAACAAATTTTGATAGGTAGGATTTGGCTCATAAATTACGGGAGCAGAATCGTCAAGCTTGTTAGAAACAAGTACGTTAGGTAAAAACTGTTCTTCGAGAAATACTTTTTTATCAAAGTCCTCTGTCTTTTCTTCTTTTTGCTCTTCACTGTGAATCACTAAAATAGCGTCCACCAGCGCGGTTCTCAGTTGCTTTAAATATTTTACTACACCGAGTTGAGATGAATATTTGTGCTCGAGCACTTTAATCAGTGGTTTTATGCCCTGTTCAGCCGTGTTTTTATCTAATGCACGTAAACGCTCCGAGTTCTCTCGCTTCCACGCGGGTAGACTGAGTAAACTCTCACTAAGACGGTTTTCCAACTCATCGATAAGTACATAAAAACGTTCTCGCTGACTTTCATCAAAGGTGGAAAACTCACTATCACTAATAGGTTTACCATTGATTATGGGTGAAAACGTGATTGAGCCACCTTCTTCAAACAGAGCAACGTCATTAGCCAGAGCATAACGCTCTACGGCAGCAATAGCAGCATCGTACTTCTGCTCGAAGTCACGTAGAATAGAGGCGCGACGGCGCTGATAGCCTGGGTTGTCAAATGCTACAGGTAATGAGTCGAGCACGTCGTCGATTAGGTTCGCCATGTCCTTTTGAAAGGCCTTGCCTCCCCCGGGAGGAAATCTAAGGGCAACGGGCTCTCGTTCCACATCAAAGTTGTTGATGTAACACCAGTCGTCTGGCGCAACAGATTGGGCGACTTGCCTTTCGATATAATCTTTTACCAAAGAGAAGCGACCTGTAGCAGGCTCGCCCATCACATAAAGGTTATACCCTTTGGTATGTATACCTAACCCAAACGTAAGCGCTTCACGCGCACGCTCTTGCCCTATAAAAGTTGCATTGAGCGCTTCCTCATCTTTTAAAGCGCTGTTGATTGCGCGGCGGTTTATGGTAGGTGATAACGCGTCTACATCTAACGCAAATGATTTACTGTCTACAGACATGTTGTTCTATATTCGTTACTTTTCCTAAGTGAAACCCTTATTAACATTAGTGTCAAACCCTTATCTTCAATAAAGCGGTTTTACACTAACAATTGCACAACAAACAACCACGTTTGTGAGGGTACGGTATATTTTGTTTTTGATATTGCACCACTTATCATGCATATCGAATAGCGTAATAACTATCATCCCAACAAAGCGCTCAGCCGTGATGTGAAATCATTCAAGCGACAAGGAAGGTCTCCCCTCTTTGTAAAGCATTAACCTATGCATAAACGCTCACTTTTCGTGCAAGCAGCAATAAATATCGCCAAGTTAAGTGTTAAGCTATTGAGGCATGGCTTAACGCTGGGGTATTCTATAAGGCTATATATATGTTCAATCGGTTATTTTTTTATTCGTGCGTGATGGTTTTTATTCTATCGGCACGAGCAGATGACCCAAATATAAACGTTTTAACTCTAAATGCGGAAGCCTAAGTTTCATGGCCGATAATCAGTACAACCCAAAAGATATAGAACAACGTGTTCAGCAATACTGGGAAGACAATCAATCTTTCAAGGCAAGCGATAACGAAGATAAAGAAAAATTTTATTGCCTGTCTATGTTTCCTTATCCTAGTGGTCGACTCCACATGGGACACGTGCGTAACTACACTATCGGTGATGTAATCAGCCGCTATCAGCGCATGCAGGGCAAAAATGTTATGCAACCTATGGGTTGGGACGCCTTTGGTCTGCCTGCTGAAAATGCAGCGATAAACAATAACACTGCACCAGCGAAGTGGACTTACGAAAACATCGATTACATGAAAACCCAGCTCCGCTCTTTAGGCTTTGGTTATGACTGGGATCGTGAAGTTACTACCTGTAAATCCGATTACTATCGCTGGGAGCAATGGTTCTTTACACGCTTGTATGAAAAAGGCTTAGTGTATAAGAAAAACTCAACGGTAAATTGGGATCCAGTAGACCAAACGGTACTCGCTAACGAACAGGTTATAGATGGTCGAGGCTGGCGTTCTGGTGCATTGGTAGAGCAAAAAGAAATTCCACAATGGTTTATCAAAATTACCGATTATGCCGAAGAATTGCTTAACGACCTTGAACAACTAGAAGAGTGGCCAGACCAAGTTCGCGCCATGCAAGCTAATTGGATCGGGCGTTCTGAAGGTGTCGACATTACCTTTGATTTAGCATCACCGGTAAACGATATTGCCGACCTGACGGTTTATACAACACGCCCCGACACTTTCTACGGCGTAACGTACGTGGCAGTAGCAGCACAGCACCCGCTTGCAGAATTTGCTGCGCAATCTAACCCTGATATCGCTCAGTTTATTGACGAGTGCAAAAACACTAAGGTTGCCGAAGCTGAAATGGCCACCATGGACAAAAAAGGCTGTGCCACCGGCTTAGAAGTTATTCATCCACTAACGGGCGAGAAACTGCCTATTTGGATTGCCAACTTTGTTCTTATGGAATACGGCTCTGGCGCGGTTATGGCGGTACCTGGGCACGATCAGCGCGACTGGGAATTTGCCACAAAATACAATCTGCCTATTCAACAAGTTATTGCCGCAAAAGCCGGTGACGAAGATAAATGCGACCTATCAAAAGCTGCATACACAGAAAAAGGTAGCTTAATTAATTCCGATAAATTTAACGGCCTTGATTTTGACGCAGCATTCAATGGTATTGCCGAAGCACTTGAGGTTAAAGGTTGTGGCCAGCGAAAGGTCAACTATCGACTTCGTGACTGGGGCGTTAGTCGCCAGCGTTACTGGGGCACACCTATTCCTATGCTCAAATTGGAAAACGGTGAATCTGCGCCTGTTCCCTCAGACCAACTTCCGGTTGAGTTACCTGAAGACGTAGAAATGGATGGCGTGATTTCTCCGATTAAAGCAGACCCTGAGTGGGCGAAAACCACTTACAACGGAGAATCTGCGCTAAGAGAAACAGACACCTTCGATACCTTTATGGAGTCGTCGTGGTACTACGCTCGATACACAAGCGCAACAAATCCCGACGCTATGCTAGATCCGAAAGCCGCTAACTACTGGCTGCCTGTCGACCAATATATTGGTGGTATTGAACACGCTATCTTGCACCTACTTTACTCTCGTTTCTTCCACAAATTGTTACGTGATGAAGGTTTGGTAGACTCTGATGAACCGTTCAAGCGTTTATTATGTCAAGGAATGGTTTTGGCAGATTCTTATTATCGTGAAGACGAGAAAGGTAAGAAAACCTGGTATTCGCCAACAGAAGTCACCACCGAAAAAGATGAAAAAGGCCGTATTGTTAACGCTTGGCTTACTAGCGACAATACCGCGGTAACCCACGGCGGCATGACGAAAATGTCGAAGTCGAAAAACAACGGTATCGACCCGCAAGAAGTTATCGACCAGTACGGCGCCGATACAGTACGACTATTTACTATGTTTGCTGCGCCACCCGAGCAAACACTAGAGTGGGTTGATTCTGGTGTTGAAGGTGCAAACCGCTTCCTGCGTCGAATTTGGAAACTGGTTACTGAGCACGTAGAAAAAGGCGATGCAGTAAAGCTTGATGTAAAATCTCTTTCGAAAGAACAGCAAGCGCTTCGCCGTGAAGTGCACAAAACGATCCAAAAGGTTACCGATGATTTAGGCCGCCGCCAAACGTTCAATACAGCAGTAGCAGCAATTATGGAGCTGCTAAATCACTTACAAAAGGCCCCGCAAGAAAGTGCGCAAGACATCGCTATTATGCGCGAAGCCGTGGAATCTGTATTGTTATTGCTTAACCCCATTACGCCGCATATCGCTCACGAGTTGTGGAAAGTTCTGGGCCACAGCGAAGATATTGATGTGGCGCCTTGGCCTGCAGTAGATAAAGATGCGCTAGTCGAAGACGAAAAGCTCATTATTGTTCAGGTAAACGGAAAAGTACGCGCTAAAATGACGGTTGCTGCTGATGCGAGTAAAGACGAGGTTGAGGCACAGGCATTGGCGCAAGCGAATGTGCAACAGTTTATCGAAGGCAAAACCATCCGCAAAGTCATTGTGGTGCCAGGTAAACTTGTCAATATTGTAGCGAACTAGGCGACAATGAAATAATGAATGCACTTTTAAAAGTTATTGGTATAGCAACGCTTGTAGGCGTTCTTAGCAGCTGCGGTTTTCATTTGCGAGGGGCACCAAGCCTACCTGAAAATGTAAATACTGTAGTGATAGAAAGTGCCAGAGCGCACGCGCCTTTGGCGCGAGCGCTTGACAGTAGATTGAATATTTATGGCTTGGCATCGGCGTCTGGCGCAGATGCTAAACAAACAAGCGAAAATATTAATATTTACTTACTGCCCGAAAAACTAGACCGTCAATTGTTGTCGGTCTACCCTTCAGGTCAGGTTGCAGAATACGACTTAATTTATGTGGTGCGTTACAGAGTCTCGTTTCCCAATAAACAGCCGTTGATGACTCAGTTTGAGGTGGTGCGAGATTATCAAGATGACCCCGACCAGGTTCTTGCTAAGTCACGAGAACTCGATCTAATGCTTGATGAGATGCGAGCGGAAGCGGCAGATATTATTATTAGACGTTTATCTAGCCAGGCTGTTGCCGCGCTAGACGAAAGCGAATAGGCGTCGCATAACCTTCATGCAAATTTATCCCAATCAATTTCACCAAGATATCCAGAAAGGATTGCGTCCTTGTTACCTCGTTTTTGGCGACGAACCTCAGCAAAAGTTTGATGTCATAGAACAAATCAGACGTCATGCAAAAGCGAAGGGATTTGATGAAAGAACCACATTAGTGGCTGAAACTGGGTTCTCTTGGAACCAGCTGCTAGAAGCCACCCAAAGTATGTCTTTATTTTCTAGCCAGCAATTTATAGAGCTCGAGCTCCCCACTGGGAAGCCCGGTACCGAAGGAAGTAAAATGCTTCAAGAGGTAGCTGCCAAACTCAACCCAGACATGCTGCTATTAATTCATGGTCCCAAAATTGGAAAAGATGTTCAGCGTGGAAAGTGGTTTAAAGTGCTCGATGAGCTGGGGGCATCAACCTTGTGTTACCCCCTTGAGGGCCGCCAGCTAAACGCATGGATTAACCAGCAGCTTTCCTCTCATCAGCTATCGGTATCGGCTACTGGGGCAAAAATCATTGCTGACTTTTGCGAGGGAAACCTTTTAGCAGCAAAACAAGAAATTGATAAGCTGGCTTTACTGCATCCTCAACAAACCATTAGCGACGAGCAGCTAGAGCGGGCAATGGTTGATCAGTCTCGTTACAATGCGTTTCAACTCGTTGATGTGATGCTTAACGGAGAAAGCACTCGCTGTATAAAAATGCTTTACCGTCTAGAAAGCGAAGGCCTAGAGCCCAACATTATCATTTGGGCACTCATTCGAGAATGGGAACAGCTTTGGAATTTAAAGAACGCAGAACAGCAGGGCCAGCCAATTCAGTGGCAAAAATTTGGCATCTGGCGCAATAGACAAGGTATGTATCAAGCCGCACTGCAGCGTCTTTCGTTAAAGCAACTTGAAGACATTCAACACGCTTTATCTCAGGCAGACCTTGCTTTTAAGCAGCAGGTTATATCTCGCCCTTACGTTAAGCTTTGTCATTTATGCATGATGTTTATGGGCGTTAACTTAACAAACATTCCGCTACTGGACAGTTAGCCGTGGCATTGAGAGTTATTCTAGGGGGCACATTTAATCCTCCTCACTACGGGCACATTACTCCAGCGCTGTATGCCGCAGATTTATTAGGTGTAGAACATGTAGATTTGATGCCCTGTAAACTAGCTCCTCATAAGTCGGTCAGTGTTTCTGAAACCCACAGGGTTAATATGATACATCGGTGTTGCGATACTCACTCTCGCTTGCGTGCCGAACTCATAGAACTCTTACTGCCTTCTCCCTCTTATACGGTGAAAACGCTGCGTGCATTAAATTCAAAGCACGATGATACAATCTGTTTTCTCATTGGAGCAGATTCACTGTATAATCTCGATAAATGGTATGAGTGGGAAAGCTTGCTTACCTATTGCCACCTTATTGTAATGAGGCGAGACAGTGAAACATTTTCACCGCCACCGGCAATAGCCAAGTGGCTCAAGCGAAACGCCATACAAGACATCGAACGGTTACATCAGCGTAAAAGTGGTCACGTTTTACTGTTAAATACGCCACTTAAAACAATTTCTTCCACGCAATTGCGTAATGAAATAGCAAGTGAAAATGCAGATACGCTAGACCATGCCGCTCCTGATACTATTGAAAGCTGGGTACCCCGTAACGTTATTGAATACATCAATGACAACCAGTTATACAGCGAATAAACACAAGAGGAAAACACTTGGAGAGTCTACAACTTAAGCAGTTTGTTAAAGACAAAATAGACGATATGAAAGGCCGTGATATCATTGAACTCGATGTTCGAGGTAAGTCGACCATTACAGATACCATGATCATTTGCTCTGGTAATTCAAAGCGACACGTTTCTTCGATTGCAGAAAACGTGATGGTTGAAGCAAAAAACGCAGGCCATGCGCCAGGCAATGTTGATGGTAAAGACTCTGGGGAGTGGGTTTTGGTAGATTTCGGCGATGTTATTTTGCATGTAATGCAGGATGAAACTCGCGACTTTTACCAACTTGAAAAGCTTTGGGCTTAAATCACCACTTCACCAAACGAAGAGCCTCTTTATAAATGGTTAACTCCGTGAGTATGCTTTTGAGTAATGCACAGCATCAATCAAGGACAGTACGTTGAGAATTCAAATTGTTGCTGTGGGAACAAAGATGCCCTCATGGGTATCTGCTGGGGTCGATGAATTTATTCGTCGATTCCCAAGCGACATGCCGGTAAACATAACTGAAATACCCGCGGGAAAGCGCGGGAAAAATGCTGACATCAAACGCATTCTAGAAAAAGAGGGTGAACAAATGTTGGCAGCTATTCCCAAAGGAAACCGCATTGTCACTCTTGAGGTAACCGGCAAGCCTTGGGATACCCCCACGCTAGCCAAAAAATTAGACAACTGGAAAATGGATGGCAGAGACGTCAGCTTACTCATTGGCGGCCCTGAGGGACTTGCGCCTTCTTGCATTGAAGCCTCTGAACAAAAATGGTCACTCTCTGCGCTCACACTCCCTCACCCATTAGTGCGAATTATACTGGTTGAAAGCGTTTATCGAGCGTGGTCGGTTACGCAAAATCATCCTTATCACAGAGAGTAGAAGTCACATCTAATGCAAAGGAAGTCAATGCACCGCAAGCGCCAGGCTATTCGCGACCACTCCGCGGAAGCGAATTTATTTGCTCGTCGTGCCACCATTGCCTTCATTATTGTTACTGCCATGCTAGGCATTGTATTAAACAATTTGTATTCACTTCAGGTGACCCAACACGACGACTACCAAACCCGCTCTAACGGCAACCGTATTAAAGTATTGCCTGTTGCACCAAACCGCGGTCTTATTTACGACAGAAACGGCGTGTTGTTGGCGGAGAATCGTCCCGTATTCAGCCTAGAAGTCATTCCTGAAAAGGTCGGTGACATAGAGGACACACTTGCCAGACTTACCTCCCTGATGGCGATTACCGAAGAAGAACTCACTCGCTTTGAGTCTAATTTGAAGCTGTCTCTTATACACATCTCCGAGCCCACGAGACAGGCAGAAATCTC
>OJFL01000642.1_pt1 | contig 16850 bp, 9 predicted proteins | sample 1594131 | NCBI WGS metagenome assembly OJFL01 (sample SAMN05416782, study PRJEB24817) | seawater metagenome | isolation source: Sea water | place: Canada:Atlantic | collected 2013-07 | reverse complement strand
TAATATAATCAGTTTTATAAGCTTCCATGGCTTTTGCTAGTTTTCCTTCTTTTCTCAATTTATCTCCTTCATTTGAGAATACAGTTGAAAAGAAAGCAGTAAGCAAAGAATGCACATGACTTTTTTCATAATCTCTTATTTTTTTTTTAGAATCAATGCAATAATTCCAAGTCTACCAAGAACAAAGATGGATAACCCAAAAGCGGTAGGGATTAAGCCAATCCTTAGACCAAAAGCCAATACTTGTTGAGAAATACCATTGGCTACAGCGATTGCATCAAAAGCGGCCATTAATCCTAGAGTTGTTCCTAATATTCCTGCAATCAAAGCAAATAAACTTAGATGACCAATCAGTGCTCTGTTATTTTCGGAATCTTCTTTAATAAATCCTTTGATCATTAAAAATAGAATTACCAAAAGCGTAATTACTAATGGAATCATAAATGCTGGACCTCCTAAATCAATAATTTTTATCATAATTATAGTTTTTTAATTTGAAGCGAACCTACAATTAGAATTTTGAACATGTTTATTTTTTAGATGAATAACAAATTTAACCACGGATTTAACATTTTTGCATTGATGTTTCTAAAAGTAGTAGAAAATTGTTGATTTAGGTTCTTAACTTGTATTTTGTCTCTTTATTTTTGTCGATTCATCATAATTCCTCATTTTGCAAGAATGAACTATTATTTCGTATGCTTTATAAAGAAAACACCATTTCACATTCTTGTGTGGTTTTTGGTTTGGTTTTTCTTCCGAAGCTTTTTTAGTGTAGGATCAGAAAACAAAGATTTTATCTTTTCATTTTCAGTGATTCTAACTATAACTTCTGCTGTTAGTTCATATATGATGATTTATCATCTTATACCTAATTATTTATTAAAAAAGAAATATAGATTATTTGTATTATACATAGTATACCTTTTAATAGTTCTTTTATTTGTTATTGAAGGAACTGTTCTCATTGGTTTTACTTTTTATTTTAATCTAGATTATCAAATAATGCCCAACCTAACAAAAAGCTTTCCCGTCATGGTTGTTTGTGTTATGCTAATAGTTTCTTTGATAAGCGGAATTAAATTAATACAACATAATTACAAATCCATCTTGAAAAACGAAGATTTAAAGAACAAAATCTTACAAACACAACTGCAATTAAAAAAGCAAGAACTCAGCATGTTGAAAATGCAAATTCATCCACATTTTTTATTCAATTCTTTAAATACTATTTATGGATTTGCTTTAAAGAAACGCGATGAAGCTCCGGAAATGATTTTAAAACTATCTAATCTGCTAGATTATATTCTGTATAAAATTGAAAAGCCAACAGTTTCTTTAGAAAATGAAATCAATCATTTAGAAGATTATATTTCTTTAGAGAAATTACGTTTTCATGATACATTAGAAGTGAACCTTATTAAGGGAGATGACATCTCAGAGATGTATATTGCACCCATGTTGTTAATTCCTTTTGTTGAAAATAGTTTTAAACATGGTGCTATTATTGATGGATGTTTAGCCATTATGATTGCTGTAAAAAGGAACAGTGAAATATTGTTTTTTGAAGTAGAAAATTCTGTTTTAGAAAAGACAAATGACTCAACCGGAATTGGATTAGAAAATATAAAAAAGCGATTAGAAATGTTATATCCAAATGCATATACTTTAGAAATAAATAGAACAGATAAGTTATTTAAAGTGCAATTAGCCATCAATATAAACGGATTAAAAACGCATAAAAATGTCGATGAAAGTTAAGTGTATTATTGTTGATGATGAGCCAGTGGCTAGAGATATTATTAGCTCTTTTGTTGCTAAAATTCATGATTTAGAGTTGGTAGCCACTTGCAAAAATGTGTCTGAAGCGTTTACGGTTTTGCAGAACAATTCTATTCAACTGATATTTCTAGACATTAATATGCCAGAAATTTCCGGCTTATCGTTGGCAAAATCCATTCAACATAAAAGTCAAGTAATTTTCACAACAGCTTACAGAGAATATGCCGTAGAAGGTTTTGATTTACAAGCGATAGATTATTTATTAAAACCTATTTCTTTTGATCGTTTTTTAAAGGCAGTTCAAAAATATTTTGATTTACATGTTTCAAAAGAAACTGTAAAAGAAGAAGTGCAATCTTTAGAAAAAGAAACCTCAATTTTTGTTCGTTCAGATAGAAAAATGGTAAAAGTAAGATTTAGCGAAATCAGATATGTAGAAAGCTTAAGTGATTACGTTAAAATATTTACCAACCAAGAAACGATTGTTACAAGAGAAACTATTAGCAATATAGAATCTAAATTACCATCTAAAGAATTTCTTAGAACTCACAGGTCATATATTGTTTCTATGAATAAAATTAACTCTTTTACCAATGAGTTTGTAGAGTTAGATAAAAAAGCGATTCCAATTAGCAGATCTTATAAAGAAAATGTCTTACAAAAGTTGGCGGGAAAATAAGTCAAAAACTGCTATATTTGCAGTAAATTTTAACGCTTGAATACACAGCAATTTATTCCACATTCACTTCAGAGAAAATTAGAAATATTTTCATGTACATGGAAAACACCTAGCAATATTGCTTTGGTTAAATACTGGGGGAAAACAGCTCCTCAGATTCCTAAAAATGCATCTATTAGTTTTACGCTTAGTAAAAGTCATACCATTACTACTATTGATTTTACACCTAAAGATACTTCAGCAACAGAAGAAATTGATTTTGAATTGTTTTTTGAAGGTAAAAAGAAGGAAGATTTTAAACCGAAAATTGCTAAGTTCTTTGATAGAATTCAAGAATATTGTCCGTATCTTTTTTCATACAATATGATGATTAGTTCAGAAAATTCTTTTCCTCACAGTAGTGGAATTGCCTCTTCGGCCAGTGGAATGAGTGCTATTGCCATGTGTTTGATGAGCTTAGAGCGTTCATTATCAAATACAGAAATTAGTGATGAGTTTGTAAATAAAAAAGCTTCATTTTTAGCACGTTTAGGTTCTGGAAGTGCCAGCAGAAGTATAGAAGGCCCATTGGTTGTATGGGGTAATCATCCAGCAATTGAGGGAAGTTCAGATCTATTTGGAGTTCCTTTTCCTTATAAAGTTCATGAAGTTTTTAACAACTATCAAGATGCTATTTTATTGGTAGATAAAGGAGAGAAGCAAGTAAGTAGTACAGTAGGGCATGATTTAATGCACAATCATCCGTTTGCTACTCAAAGATTTCAGCAAGCTAATGAGAATTTAGCAACCATTACTGATATTTTACAACAAGGAGATATAGATTTATTTATTAATTTAGTAGAAAGTGAAGCTCTAAGTTTACACGCAATGATGCTAACTAGTTCTCCATATTTTATATTGATGAAACCAAATACTTTAGAAATAATTAATGCCATTTGGCGTTTTAGGAAAGATACTGGGAGTAAGCTATGTTTTACCCTAGATGCGGGAGCCAATGTTCATGTATTATATCCAGAGCATGAATCTGAGAATGTGCTTCAATTTATTGATAATGAGCTTTCTATGTTCTGTCAAAAAAATCATTATATTTGTGATTCTGTCGGTTTAGGAGCCGTTAAATTATAGTCTATACATGAAGACCTTACTTTCTAAATTTTCTTTTTTTAGCATATTAGCGCTCACTTCATTTCTTTTTTTATCGTTTACACAAGGTGTTGTTTGGTTAGATGAAAATCACAATCAAGTAACACAAGAAAATGGAGTTTTTTACAGACCAATTCCGGAAAAGAAACGAAGCACCTACCTCATTGTAGATTATTATAAAAATGGTGCTAAATACAGAGAAGGGAAGGCTACTTCTTTGGCTGTTAAAAAAGAGGTTTTTAAAGGCTATGTCACTTATTTTTATTCCGATGGTGCTGAGTATAAGAAGGAAAAATATAAAAACGGGGTTTTAGATGGTTCTTACAAAGAATATTATCCAACAGGAGAGCTAAAAATTGATGGAGTGTATGACAGAGGAGTTAAGGAAAGAGCTTGGAAAATATATTACAAAACTGGAAAAATTAAGACAAAAGGAAAATATAGAAATGGAGAAAAAGTAGGCGAATGGACTACCTTTTACCGAGATGTATACTATCCTGATGACGAGTAATTTTATTGTATATTTGTATTAAAATTATACCCTATGAAAGGTCCATTGTTCTACGCTAAAATTCTACTATTTGGAGAATATGGCATTATTAAAGACTCTAAAGGTCTTGCTATTCCATATAATTGTTACAAAGGAGCACTAAAATCTGCCTCTAATCTTTCAGGAGAAGCAAAAAAATCAAACGAAAACTTAATTAAATTATATGACTACTTAAAAAATACACCAACAGATTTAGTGTCTTTTAATTTTAACGTTTTTAAAGAAGATATTGACTCAGGTATGTATTTTGATTCCTCTATACCTCAAGGATATGGTGTTGGTAGTTCGGGAGCGTTGGTAGCATCAATCTATGATCAATACGCAGAAGATAAAATTACCATTCTAGAAAATTTAACAAGAGATAAGTTGTTAAAATTAAAAGATATTTTTTCTCTGATGGAATCTTTTTTTCATGGAAAAAGCTCTGGTTTAGATCCTTTAAATAGTTACTTAAGTTTGCCCATATTAATTAATTCTAAAACAAATATTGAGCCTGCTGGTATTCCATCTCAAAAAGAAGGAAAAGGAGCCGTTTTTTTATTAGATTCTGAACAAGTTGGTGAAACTGAGCCCATGGTAAACATCTTTATGAATAAGATGAAAAATGAAGGTTTTAGAAAAATGCTTAACGAAGAATTTGCTATTTACACAGATGCGTGTATAGATAATTTCTTGCATGGAAATGTAAGCTCTTTGTTTGGGAATGTTAAAAAATTATCTAAACTAGTACTTGCAAATTTTAAACCAATGATTCCTAGTGCTTTTCATAAAATATGGGAGCAAGGTATTCAAACCAATGACTATTATCTCAAATTATGTGGTTCTGGTGGTGGAGGTTACATCTTAGGTTTCGCACAAGATTATGACAAAGCTAAAGTTTCTCTAAAAAATTATAAATTAGAATTGGTTTATAGGTTTTAAATTCTTCGCCAATGGAGAGCGCTAAAAAAGTTTCTATATTTTATAAAATCTTCAGTTTACTTTCTGTTGTTAGGGGCTATAATATATTGGTTCTTGTGATAGCTCAATACCTAGCATCTATTTATATATTTTCTCCAAAAAAATCGGTCACAACTGTAGTGTTTGACTTGCACCTTTTCTTTGTGGTGTTCGCCACTGTATGTGTAGTAGCGGGAGGCTATATTATTAATAATTTTTATGATGTAAAAGCCGATAAAATAAATAGACCCTACAAAGCTGGTTTAGATAGTTTTGTGAAACAAGAAACAACATTATCTATTTATTTTCTAGTAAACTTTATTGGAGTAATTGCAGGCTTTTTAGTTTCATGGAAAGCTGCCTTATTTTTTTCAGTATATATATTTGGCATCTGGTTTTATTCTCACAAATTAAAACGATATCCATTAACCGGTTTAATATCTGCTACATTACTTACAATTTTGCCATTTTTTGTGATTTTTGTTTACTTCAAAAATTTCTCTAAAATAATTTTCATCCATGCTATCTTTTTATTTTTAGTCATTATGGTGCGCGAACTCATTAAGGATTTAGAAAACATGAAAGGTGCTGTAGCTAGTAATTGTAAAACCTTTCCAGTGGCATATGGCGAAAGAAATACTAAACTAATTTCTATTGTTTTGTTGTTTTTTTCTTTGTTTACAGGTATTGTTTTACTAAACCACCCGGCAATTTCATACATGAAATATTATTTTTATGTAGTAGTAGTTTCTATAGTTATAATTGCTGCTGTTTTAATGAAGTCATCTAAAAAACAAGAATATACAATACTACACACCACCTTAAAAGTCTTGTTATTAATTGGAGTGTTTAGCTTGGTATTTATAGATACCAGCCTACTATTAGATAAAGTAATAGAAACGCTCAAATAATAAAATCAATTAAAAGAATAATTTCTAGTGCTAAGCACTACTAAACCTTTAACAAGCGATGGTGTTTTGCTATCAATTGGTTTGGTGAATTTGATGTGAGAAAATTTATGATTACATTTGCCGAAATTTTAAAAATGAATTCAAATAATAAATCGTCGGGAGGACGACAAGCAAGTAAAGGCAACACTCCTCAAAGAAAAAACAGTTTCCGTAAAGACTTTAAAAAACCATTAACAACTCCTAAAAAAGTTGATGTAGGTGGTATTAGATTAAACAAGTTCATTTCTAACTCTGGAATTTGTTCAAGAAGAGAGGCAGATACTTATATAGAACACGGTAGTGTAACAGTAAACGGTAACTTGGTTACAGAAATGGGGTATAAGGTGCAGACAAATGATGATGTTCGTTTTGACGGAAGTTCTATTACTCCTGAAAAAAAGAAATATATTTTGTTGAATAAACCGAAAAACTACATAACTACCATGGACGATGAACGTGGGAGAAAAACGGTGATGGAATTAGTATCTAACGCAGCAAATGAAAGAATTTATCCAGTAGGAAGACTAGATAGAATGACTACAGGCCTTCTTTTATTTACAAATGATGGTGAAATCGCTAAAAAATTAACCCATCCAAAACATGATGTTAAAAAACTATACCACGCTTCTTTAGACAAAAAACTAGATTTAAAAGACTTACAGAAGTTACGAGGTGAGGTTGTTATTGAGGGCAAAAAAGTATTTATTGATGCAATTTCTTATGTAGAAGGTCAGACTAAAACAGAAATTGGTATAGAAATTCATTCTGGAAGAAATAGAATTGTTCGTAAAATATTCGAACACGTAGGCTATAAAGTTGTAAAATTAGACAGAGTGCTATTTGCAGGACTTACCAAAAAAAACCTACCAAGAGGAAGATGGCGAGACCTAACAAACCAAGAATTAGCGAACTTACAGATGATATAAAATATAATGAATAACATCGTTTTCTTGTTTTAATTTTTTTCATCTCATAAAAAAGTAAGATTGTGAGTTTTTTAATTTATATATTAGCTATATTAATTTCAAAAAACAATTAAAATGAAGAAAATCTTATTTTTAGTATCTATCTTATTATTTTCATGTCAAGAGAAAAGTAAAGAGGTAGAGCCAGTACAAACAGGAATCATGTGGTTTAATGATAACCCAAATCATAGAGACATAGTTATTGAAGGTATTAGGCACTTTCAACATATAGAATTTGAAAAAGCTCATGTATACTTTGAGAAAGCAGTTAAATTAGATTCAACTTTATTTGCTCCGCATGTAATGTTAGCTAGTTTATCTAGACCCAATTCTCCTCAGCAAGAATACCACTATAATGAGGCCAAAGAATTAGTGAAGGATAAAAATGAAAATTCTAAAAGATTTGTTTCATTACTAGATACGCCAAATAAAAACGGAAATAGAACTATTTTTGGTAGAGGAGATAAATCAAAAGTATGGGATTTAATGATTTTAGATGCTCCTACAGGTCCATTTATTCAATTTTATCATGCATGGTCTAGAAATGATCTTGACAATAGAATTAAGACATTAGAAAATTTGCGAGAAGCTAGAGTTTCTGAAGGTGAAGCAGATAACGGACACATTACAAATTTCCTTGGGTATAGTTATGTTCAAGCTGAACAATTAGACAAAGCCAAATCTGCTTTTGAAGATTATATAGCTAAAAACCCTGAGAGATATAATTCTTATGATTCTTTGGGAGAATTTTATTTAAACCAGAAAGATTACGAAAACGCCAAAGAGTACTATCAAAAAGCATTAAATACCTATCCAGGAGCAAATTCAGCTCGTCAAAAATTGAAGTCTATTAATGAAATGAATTCAAAATAAATAAAAAAAGCTTTCTAAATGAAGGCTTTTTTCTAGCTTTTATCTATAGTTAACTTTTTAGAACTAGATTCTTAATTGTACTTAAAAATATACATATCGCCTGATAATAAAGATGTTTGAATTCTATTGAGTCCTTCTTTTAAAGTACAGTTATTTAAAATTCGACCAGTAATATCATATATTTTAAGTTCTAAACTCAAATAACTATTAATATGTGAAATTTTTAAAAGGGTTGAGGTATGTTTATGTTATTTAATAGTAATATAACCTCTATTCTGATACTTACTGTTTAATTTTCATCAGACTCCATGACCTTTTATATACCGATTAGGTATACGTCTCTATTTGTTTATAATTTCCCAATCCTTTTAAGCACTTGAATTTCCTGTATTCAATTTAATTGTTATTTATTGTTGATGTATGTTATTTTGATAGCTAGATAGCAATTGATTTAATACTAATACGGTCAGTATTACTTTGACTATATGATTTAACAGTATGCATGAAAACATTTAAAAGAAATAATTTTTTCATTAATTTAAATTATTATATGTGAGGCTTCGGTCACAAAATTTACTAAATGTTCTATTATGTAAATATAATATCATTATAATGATATTATATTTACATTACAACTACTGTGAAAAAAAAATTATATTTTTGATTATTAAATATTTATTTACTTTCGTTATACAAAATCAAATGCATACAATCATAATCAATTAGAATCATTTCGTTTTACTAAAATTTAAAATATAGAGATATAATTCTTTAATTATTAGTTATCAGGATATTATAGTAATTACTAATTTATCTTTAAGTTGTACTAAAGGTGTACTAGATTTATAAATCTGATGAATTAAATTTGAAAATCCCTCTTATTTTCTTAAAAAATCATAATATGAAACATTTAAATACAATTTCTCTTATAGTATTCTTTGTGGCTACTATATTTTCAACTCAGTCAGTTTTTTCACAAACTCCAGCTGAAATTACATCTATAGAAGCGACTTTAGCAATAATAGAAGAAGATAGTTCTTCTGAAATTATAGCTACAATTAATACTATAAATGATACAGATGTTGTTATTCCATTTACAGTTTCAGGAAGCGCAACATTAGGAGAAGATTATTCACTTGATTTCGAATCTAAAGGAAGCGAAACTATCATTTTAGATATGAATGATAACTTTTATGGAACAATGCGGTCACTACCTGACGGAAGATTAATATTTTTTCAAAACGATTATTTAAGAATATATGATCCAATCCAAAACACAACGGTATTAAAATATTTAAATAACTCTTATGAGTCTAATATAGGTGTTGGTATAGTTAATAATACAATATTCTATCTGAAAAGAAATGAAGGAGATATTATGAAAATAGACATCTCTGATATTGATGATATTATAGAAACTGAATGGGTTTCTACTTCAAACAATACATGGGTTGATCAACAATTTACTTATTATGATGATACATTAGTATACACAATCTATAACAACAATTCTAGCAATAGAGCTACATATAAAAAAATAGGTAGCAATGCCCCTGAATTGATATCAAACATAACAAATAATTGTTGCTTTACTCCATTACAGATAAATGGTAAATTTTATCATGTATGGGAGGACGGACTTTCAGAAGTTGTAGATTTAAATCAAAACCCATATAATAATTCATTATCTTTTAACACTTTTCGAATTAATAGAGAAAAAATAATTTACTACAATGATGAAATTTATGTATTAAACACAAATGATGACAATAAAATAGGGAAACTAATAGTTTCTGAAAATCAAGTTACTTTTGAACCTTTCTCAATTTTAGTCACTTCGGGTTACGATTTTGATTTTGTTGGTAATTCAGGGAATCTATTTGTTTTAAATTATCTATTTGATGATGGTGATAACTATTCAGTGAGTTCTTATCAGTTAGCACCAGAAATTGTAATACCAGCAGGTTTACTAACAGGAAAAATGGATGTAAGTATTTTATATGACGAAATCTATGAACTTGCAGAATCAATTATATTTTCTCCAGGAACTCCAATCAATGGGGAGTTTAGTGATGGTTTATTGTCAGATGGTAATCCAAATCCAATAAATTTATCAATATCTGATAATGATAGTCAGCCTGAGGTTACTTATGCGTTTTCATCACCAACCATTCAAGAATTCCCATATGAAGATGTTACTTTAATAGCTACTTTATCAGCTGTTAGTGGAGTAGATGTAACCATTCCGTTTACACTTTCAGATAATGCAGCAACTGCTGTTGAGGTATTGTCTTCGGAAATTGTAATACCAGCAGGTCAATTAACAGCGGGTATCACAGTTTCAACAACAGAAGAGTTTAACGATGAAGATGTTGAAATTTTAGAGCCAATCGTTTTCACGTTTGGATTAATTAGTAATGCAACAAGTGATGTAACAGACATTACTTTAAATTTAGAGAGTGATGATAACCCTACGATAATTGCTATTGGAACAACAGGAGATGTAACCTCTCAACTTGAAAACGGTTCATTTGAGGTATCCGCTTCTGTAGATTTTCCAAGTTCTAAAGATATTTCTATTCCATTGACTTTTGGAGGAGAAGCAATTTTTGATCAGGATTATTCTGTTGATTTTCAAACCAAAGGAGAACAAACAACCTTTTTAGATTTAGGGAATCAATCTTTTGGTAAAATGAACTTACTTCCGGATGGGAGGTTGCTTTATATTACAAATTTTGACGGTTGGAAATTAAGACTTTATGATTCAACTTCACAATTGTGGACTATACAAGAATTTAATCCTCAAGAATATATTGAGATGAATTCCGTTCAGGTTTTTAGTAACACAGAGCTCTACACCATTTCAGGTAGTAAATTAATAAAAATAGATTTGTCTAATTTAGAAGATATATCAATTACCACTGTTTTTGATGGAGGTAACGATAGTAGTGTTAGAGAAGGGTTTAGTATTCAGGGGGGTACGATCTTATTTGGTGTTGATAATTGGAATGCGAATTCTCACAAGTTATTTAGAAAGATTGGAGATAATGCCGCTGAAATAATTGGTGATCATACGGATAATGATTTTAGTGGAAAGATATTAGAAATTAATGATCAAATATATCTTCTTCGAGGAGGTGATGCTCTTAAATTAATTGATGGAGAATTTCAAAATAACCAAATATCTAATAATTTCAGTATAGATATTTCTAAAGCAATCTTATACAATAATGATGTTTACTTAACAAGTGATCAAAAAGTAGGAACGTTTAATATTTTCACAGGTGTTTTTACTGAACTACCAATTTTAGAGTCTCGTGAGGCAGGTTTTTTTGATTTTAACTCAGGTAATTTACTGATGGCAACTTCGGAATATTTAGATGATACTTACATTTATTCAGTTAGTTCCTATCAATTATTGCCTGAAATAAATATTTCAGCTGGTCAAACAACAGGAAGTATTACCATAAATGGTTTAGATGATGATTTATATGAACTTACAGAATCAATAGTTGTTCAACCAGGAACTCCTTCTAATGCATCCATGTCAGATGTTTTACTTATAGATGGAGTTGCCAATCCTTTAACTTTAGAGTTAACAGATGATGAAGATTTATCTGATGTTACTTACGCATTTTCATCACCAACCATTCAAGAATTCCCATATGAAGATGTTACTTTAACAGCTACTTTAACAGCTGTTAGTGGAGTAGATGTAACCATTCCGTTTACACTTTCAGATAATGCAGCAACTGCTGTTGAGGTATTGTCTTCGGAAATTGTAATACCAGCAGGTCAATTAACAGCGGGTATCACAGTTTCAACAACAGAAGAGTTTAACGATGAAGATGTTGAAATTTTAGAGCCAATCGTTTTCACGTTTGGATTAATTAGTAATGCAACAAGTGATGTAACAGACATTACTTTAAATTTAGAGAGTGATGATAACCCTACGATAATTGCTATTGGAACAACAGGAGATGTAACCTCTCAAGTTGAAAACGGTTCATTTGAGTTAATTGCTTCAATAGATTTTCCAAGTTCTAAAGATGTTTCTATTCCTTTTAGTTTTGGTGGAACTGCAAATATTGAAGAAGATTATTCATTTGATTCTCCTAATATTGGAGAGGAAACAATTCTTTTAGCTCAAGAAGATTCTTGGGGTAAAATGCAAACACTTCCAGACGGGAGGTTAGCTTTTATAGATAATAATCAAAACTATTTAAGAATATATGACCCAGCTTTAAACTCAGTTGTTCAAGGGCAATTAACCCCTTATTTCCATGAAGTTTTTACGGTTTCAACAAACACAATTATTTATGCAAAAGTAAATAATCAAAATGGACAGGAAGTTGTTAAAATAGATTTTACAGATATGAGTAATATTATTTCAACAACTTATGTTTCTGCTCAAAACAATGTGAGTGTTTTGGATCAAATGACATCCACAGAAGAGAGTTTAATTTATACGATTTATGATAATAACACACCAAACTCACCTTTTAAGGTTTACAAAAAAGTTGGAGAAAATATTCCGGAACAATTATATATTGGGAATGAATATAATGGTATTATAAAGCAGATGGGAGACAGATTTTTCTCTTTTGGAGATTATAATATTCATGAATTATTAGGTGGAGAATATATTAATAGGAGAGACTTTAATAGTTTTCAAATAGCAACGAATAATACTATATTTTCAAATGATAAGGTTTATACATTAGATAATACTGGAACTCCTGGAGTATTAAACATATCCTCAGAACAACCAACCTTTACTGCACTTTCAATAACAGAAGAAGATACAATATTATACTTATCTATTAACCCTACAACTGGTAATTTAATTACTCAAAATTCTAGTCAAGACACAAATTTTAATAATGTATACTCAATTAGTTCATATAATTTAAATCCATCACTAAAGATAGCAGCTGGAGAAACAACAGGTTCTGTTACCATAACTGGTATAGATGATACTTTATATGAGATTACGGAATCATTGGAGCTTCTCCCAGGTACAAGTATTAATGCAATATATGCAGATGCTTTAGCTTCAAATGGTATTGCAAATACTTTAACATTAGAATTAACAGATAATGACACTCAATCTGGAGTAACTTACTCTTTTTCATCAACATCAATCAATGAATTTCCATATGAAACGGTTTTATTAACAGCAACTTTATCAGCAGTTTCAGGAATTGATGTTACAATCCCATTTACTCTTTCAGCTAACGCTTCAACAGCTGTAGAAGTATTGTCGACAGAAATTGTAATACCAGCAGGTCAAGTATCAGCTAGTATATCAATCTCTACAACCGAAGCTTTAGATGATACTGAGGTAGAGATTCAAGAACCAGTAGTTTTTACTTTTGGAACAATTATAAATGCTACCAGTAACGAAACTGATATTACCTTAATTTTAATAAGTGATGATAATCCAACGATAACTGCTATTGGAACAACTGGAGATATAACATCTCAGGTTGAAAATGGTGGTTCATTTGAGATAACTGCTTCAATAGATTTTCCAAGTTCTAAAGATGTTAATATTCCATTTTCTTTTGATGGAGTTGCGACTTCTGAAACAGATTATAGTGCTAATTTTAGTTCTACAGGAGAGAAGAGTACTATATTGTCAATGGGTTCTAATTATTATGGAATAATGAAGTCTCTTCCAGATGGTAAATTGGTGTTCTTAAATAACCAACAATTAACAATATATAACCCAGTTGATAATAGTACTGTACAAAAACAACTAACTAAATATTACAATATAGAACAAGGAGTAGCAGTCATAAATAGTACATCATTGTATGCTAAGTGGGGTGATGGTGATATTGTTAAAATAGATTTTTCTGACATAGATGCTATTTCCGAGGTGTCTTTCGTTGCAACCAATGACAATTCTTGGGTTGATTTACCATTTATTTTAAGTGGAGAAACATTAATTTATTCAATTTTCGACAATAGTTCTAACAATAGATCTCAGTTTATTAAAGTTGGAAATGAAGAAGCTCAATTGATTTATTCTACGAATGAATATGGCTTTGTAGGGGTAAATATTGATAATAAAATTTATAATATTTATGAGTGGGGGATTGAAGAAATTTTAAATGGTCAAGCCACAAATCGTCGAGAATTTAGTGATTTCAGAATTAATTTTGAAAAAATAGTAAGTTTTAATAATCAAGTATACGTTCTAAATAATCAAAATAATAATCAACCAGGAAGACTAATTATTTCTGAAGATGAAGTTACATTTGAGCCACTTCCAGTGAATGAACAACAACAAATTCAATGGATAGATTTTAATAAAAATTCAGGGGATTTAATTCTTCAACATTATGAGATTTTATCAGGACAGTATAATAATTCTGTCAGTTCATATCTACTTTCACCACAATTAAAGATTGTTGCTGGAGAAACTACTGGAAACTTCACAATTACAGGTATAGATGATAATTTATATGAATTAACTGAATCGATAATAGTTCAGCCAGGAACACCTGAAAATGCTATTTTCAGTGAAACCTTGATTACAAACGATGTCATAAACCCTGTAGTACTTGAATTAACAGATGATGACCAAGAATCTGAAGTAACATTTGCTCTTTCATCTCCAACAATAGATGAAAACTCAACAACTACTGTTACATTAACAGCTTCAACAGTTTCTGGAGCAGAAGTTACAATACCATTCACATTATCTGACGATGAATTGTCTGCAGTATTAGATGAAGAATACATTATAGTTGATGATGTTATGCAGATTGTAATACCTGCAAACGGTAATTCGGGTAGTATTACAATTTCTACTGCAGGATTATTTGATGATGCGGTTGAAATTAAAGAACCTATAACTTTTATTTTTGGAGATGTTGAGAATGCATTTACTAATGAAACCAGCATTTCTTTAGATTTAATTAGTGATGATGACCCAAATTTTACAGGGATTGTTGTTTCTAAAGATGAATTTGCAGAACACGAATCTTCAATAATAACTGCCAATATAGATGTACCATCCTCTAGGGATGTTAGCATAGCACTAAACTTCTCTGGAATTGCTTTGCAGGATATAGATTATATTACAGATTTTGATTCTCAAGGAGATGAGACTGAAATTTTAGACACAGGAAATTCTTCCTACGGCCCTATGAAAACTCTCCCAAACGGAAATTTGATTTTTTTCTCTAGTGGAGATTTAAGAATTTATAATCCATCAGATAACACCATTATAGAGAGAAAACTTAATAATTATTATCAATCTGATCATATATTTAATATTTACAGCAACACAGTCATATATGCATACGGCTATGATAACGGTTGGAAAATTAATGAAATAAATTTTTCAGATATTGACGCTATTACTGAAACACCATTTATAACCCTAGGTAATAATCAAAACTTTACAGAATCATTTAGTTTGTTTGAAGGAATGTTGATTTATCAGATTTATGACAATAATGATTCTACAAATCCACAGAAACAATTAATAAAAGTTATTGAAGATGCCTCAGAGCCAGAGATATTGTACCAAGGTAATAATGGTGGTTTTTATCCAATAATGTTAAATAATAAATTTTACAATATTGGTGATTATGGAATTTATGAGATAGAAAACAAACAAAATACTAACTATAGAAACTTCAATGATTTTAGGATTGATAGAAATAGAATTAGTATTTACAACAATGAATTATATGCAGTAAACAAAGAGAACAATCAACCTGGAAAATTAGTTGTTTCTGATGATCAAGTTACTTTTGAATCACTTCCAGTTTCAGTGGATGAACAAATTCAATATATAGTATTTAGTACTATTACAGGGAACTTAATTCTTCAGAAATATAAATTTGAAAACGGTAGTAACCAATACTCAGTTAGTTCTTATCAAATAACACCACAAATACAGATTGCTGCAGGAGAAACATCTGGTTCAATGGAAATATTTGGAATAGAAGATGATCTTAATGGTCCAGGTGAAGAGGAAGATGAAACGATTGTGTTAAGCTTTAGCACACCATCAAGAGCAATTCTAAATCAAAACGAACCAGTTGAGGATATCATTTTAACACTACTAAACAATGAGATAGACCTCGTAGAGGATTTAGCTGCATTTGTCAATGTGCCACCGTTACGTTTTTCATCTGTAGCTTGGGGAGATTATGATAGAGATGGAGATCAAGATATGGCCATTATGGGTAGAGGTATTCAAGAGGGTGTTATTACCCGTTTGTATGATAATGAAGATGGAGTATTTGTGAATAACAATCCAGACGCATTTGATTCTCGATATGATGGAGACTTAATATGGGTAGATTATAATAAAGATGGTTATATAGACTTAATAGTTTCCGGATTAGATAATAATGATAATCCAGCTACAACTATTTACGAAAACCAAGCTGGAACATTTGTACCAAGTACAGATTTATTCTTACCAAATTTATTTGGAACTTCAATGGATTCTGGAGATTTAGATAATGATGGTGATATTGATTTTGTTATCAATGGACTGGAAATTGTAAATGGAGTAAATACTTGGAGAAAGTATATTTATTTAAGAGAAGGTAATACGCTAGTCAAGGAAGAAGATTTTAACAACCAGTTTAATTCAGATAATGGAGTAAAAAATGGATCTGTAATCATTGCTGATAATCAATTTGATGGAGATTTAGATATTATTATCGTTGGAGAAAATGGGTCTAAGAATAAAATAAATACGTTAATTGATTCTAACCCTTGCCAGAACTGTGATAATAATATCACCAATTTAAATTTTTCTTCTACAGCTTTATTTGGAAACTATATATACTACATGGGACAACGAAATAATGATGATAATGATGATGGGAATATAAAGATTTACAGAAGATCTTTACTTTCTAATTCTGAACAAGAATTGTCTGGGATAGATGGTTTAATCAAAGGTTCTATTGCAGTTGCAGATTACAATAATG
>OJFL01000639.1_pt1 | contig 16895 bp, 14 predicted proteins | sample 1594131 | NCBI WGS metagenome assembly OJFL01 (sample SAMN05416782, study PRJEB24817) | seawater metagenome | isolation source: Sea water | place: Canada:Atlantic | collected 2013-07 | reverse complement strand
ATCTACACACTGCATATCGTCGGCAGCGTCAGATGTGTATAAGAGACAGATGGAGGACACCAACCCAGTATATCGAGCGCCTTAGTACTATCTGCCCTTGTAATTAAAACTTTTCTCAAGCTAAATCCTTCTTAGTTTCCGTGGGTGTGGAGCGCACCTCCTTCAAGGATCCGCCATCCAACCTAAACACCTTGTCACAATGTTCGACTGTACTCAGGCGGTGCGTCACGATAATAACTGTCTTGCGCCCATGCAGGCCGACAACAGCGTCCATGACGCCTCGTTCCGTATCAGTATCGAGCGCACTGGTCGCCTCGTCCAGCACCAGCACCTCAGGGTCGTGGTACAGCGCCCTCGCGATACTGATACGCTGCCTTTGTCCTCCGGACAGGCGCACGCCGCGCTCACCTACTTCGGTCTCGAGCCCGTTAGGCAAGCTGCTTACGAAGGCCTCTAGCTGAGCTGCACGCAAAGCCCGCCAGACGGCGGCATCATCGATAACTTCGTCCGATAGACCGAACGCAATGTTACGTCGCAATGTATCGTCGATCAGAAAAATGGACTGCGGCACATATCCAATCTGCCCTTGCCAGCCTCGCGGGTCCTGTTGAATGTCCACGCCGTCGACCTTGATCGCCCCGTCGACGGGAATCAATAAGCCGAGCATGATATCGATCAGCGTACTTTTCCCCGCTCCGCTACCACCGATAAAGCCGACTGAGGAACCCCGCGGAATGGTGAGGGTGATGTCGTTCAGGACAAGTCGATCGGCGGCAGAATAACTAAAATCGAGGTTCTGGATCATTATCGCTTCCCGAATGGGAAGGAGCTTCGTGCCCTCTGGCGCCGCCTCTCGTCCAAAGCCGTCGAATTCACAAGAAAGAATGTCGATGGCTGGGAGGGCGAAACGGACTCCTTGAAGAGAAACAAGCACGCGCGTCACTGATGGTATCAGACGAAACGCTGCCACGGAGAACAAGCCCAACGTAGGCAGCAGCTCCGACAGCGGCTTCCCGTGCAGGACCATGACGCTGACGAGCGTGATCAACCCACACACCGCCAACAACTCCATCCATACCCGAGGCAAGGCTTGCAGCGTGAATTGTTTCCGTCCTGCCCTTGCCGCACCTTCGTTGTGCACCTGATACTGCTCCATAAATCCGTCCTCGCGACCGAGCACCTTAACCTCCTTGACGCCACCTAGGCCTTGCTGCAGGTGCTTGATCCTGAGTCCCTCGTGAAAATAGTTCGATCTTCCCCATTTAGTAATCCGAGCCTTGGTCTGCTGAGAGAAGAACCAGCCGGCGACACCCAGCGCCACCGCCACCAAGGACGAGCCTAATGGTTCAACCCATATGAGCAACACGGAGATGCCAAAAATTACTAACGCTTCAGCGACAACGGTCATACCTTGCTGAACTACGCCGGTAATAGCACCAATCTGGGTGGTAGCGTTATTGATCAACTGGGCCGAGTTACGCTTTAGATGAAATGCGTAACGTTGAAGTAAGTAACCAGAAAATAGGCGGTAGGACAGATTGGACTGAACCCCAAACACAAAACCAGACTGGCGCCATGCGAGCAAAGTGAGGAATGCGGACTTCCCGACATAGGTTAAGCCAAGAGCAGCCATAACAAAGAGAACCAAAGTGCCTTCGGCCGGTTGACCCAAAAGTTCGAACAATGGGCGAAGCCAAGCCGAATTTTCTGCGCTGGGTGCGGTCAAAAATCCAAGCACAGGAATAATCAGGCCGATGCTGAAGGTCTCCAATACCATGCCCATCAGCATCAAAACAAGCAGCAGTGAGGCGGAACGCCGCTGCTCCCCCGTTAGGAGTCTCCAGAGCTTTTTATAAGAGCTCATACAAGTGCGAACCTTTGGCACCGGAAATGAGTATGAGCTTCACACGTCAATCCACTACCTCAGCAAGCGACTTCATTGGCCGACCAATTCCCGTATAAGCCGGAAAAAAAGGGATACTCATGATGTCCCTGAACTTACCTTGATCAGGGTTGTTGGCCCTATGCAGCGTCGTCCCCGTGCTAATCAGGCAGTAATCACCTCGGCGTCCGATCAACTTGGACGAAGCGGTAAGCGGCGCCTTGCGATCGCGCTTCCGGTAGAAGTGCATTTCGCGGCGCTGCACATCGGACTGGAGGTGTTCGAAAGGGCCATGTTCTTCATTGGTTTCCTGCAAAAGAAAGAAAATCTGAGCGTTAAACTGGTCAAAAACGAGGTCCTGATGAAAGGCGTCGGCGAACACTTCCTCGTTGGCTGAGTAGTCTCCTAAAGGAACGTGGCTATTACGCCATAAGTAAGGATTGCCCACATTCACCTCGGAAGCGAAGAAGCATTCAAGGATGCTTCGGAATGCCAGAATCTGCCTCCGAACGTCATCTGGCAAACACTCGAAAGTGATGTCATAGCCCAGACTGAAGTGCTTACCCTTCACTGGGATACCTCTTGGCTCCCCACGAGACTCGTCAAAACTGAAACCGTCTGGAATGTCGACTCGTCCACGAAATTCGATATGGCTGAAGCGGCCCGAGAAGGAACGTATTGATCGTTTTAGCGCGGCCAAGTAGAAAGCTCGCCACTTTCGTGCTGCAAACAGGAACTCTATGAGCCGGCTCCCGCCTAAAAGTGCGAGCGCCCGCTTCTCTCCTGGAGTGCTGTGCGGATACTGGAATCTGGAATTGAATTTACTCATAATTATCTTACTCGAATCAGCTCGGCCGGCACACCACCGATGACACTATAACGCTCGAAGTCTTTCGACACCACCGCTCCGGCCCCAACGACGCAGCCCTTGCCCAGAGTAACCCCAGGCAGAATGATTACGTTTAGTCCTACCCATACGTCGTCAGCTATGCAGACCGGGAAGTCGGGGAGAGCTCCGTGCTTTAGGAGGTATTCAGCGTCCTGCTCCCGGATCGACCTCCGATCTTCGGCTACATGTGTACTTGTCAGGATTGTGACATTTGGCGCGAACAGGCAATTACTACCGATTGTCACACTTCCCAAAAGAGTTGCCGAATGATGGAAAGTAGTATTTTCACCAATAATAAGTTTTGATGCGGCAACCCCCAGAACTGAGTTCGGGCCGATCTTGACACCAGATTTCAGATGCATGACTCCGCCCTGAGAAACATGGATACTGCTTCCTCCCTCGATAGCCACGCTATTACCGACAATGAAAGTACTATCTTCGCAAACAAGCCTGCAGCGAATATTGCTCGTTTTGTCTACTTCGAACTTAATCGGGCGCATGACCTCAAGACTGCGACAAAAGCGCACCGCTCGGTTGCGCCGGAGGCGTAACGATTTGAGCACCGAGATAATTAGTTTGAGTAGACGCGTCATACTTTATTGGTTGCGCCGACACTCGCAATTTGGTCGAAAAAGGTGAGTACCATGGTGATGACAAATAAAGCTATCTGTTTGTGCCGTCTTGGCAAGATGTGGCGCCAGAGGAGCAAGGATAAATTAAAAAACCCAAAACGGAAACTCATGGCATTATTTAATTTCAACTGACTGCTGGAGTCGCCATGTGCTGGCACACATTTCTTCCACAGTGCGTTTAGCTGCCCAGTTCAATAGTTTAAAAGCCTTTTCGGGGTTGGAATAACATGCCGCCACATCACCAGCACGACGGGCGACCAGCGTATAGGGCACTTGGTGACCGGATGCCTTTTCAAAGACTCGGACCAGCTCAAGTACGCTGTAGCCTTTTCCCTTACCAAGGTTGATGGCATGCCAGCCAACGTTTTGTGACAGAAAGCTCAATGCCGCCGCGTGCCCCTCGGCCAGATCCATGACATGAATGTAGTCCCTAACGCCTGTGCCATCTGGGGTGGGGTAATCACCACCGAAGACGCTCAACTCCGTTCGTTTCCCTGCAGCAACCTGAGCGATAAAGGGCATCAGATTACTTGGCACCCCGTTTGGTTTTTCGCCAATCAAGCCGCCTTCATGCGCCCCCACCGGATTGAAATAACGCAGGCAGACAATGCGCGACTGAGGGTCTGATGCGGCGACGTCCCTCAGCATCTCTTCGATTTGAAGCTTGCTACGGCCGTAAGGGTTGGTGGCGCAGGTTGGATGACTTTCATCCAGCGGTAGATACCGCGGATGGCCGTACACAGTGGCACTACTGCTAAAGACCAATGTCTTGAGTTGTTGCGCCCGCATGGCTTGAAGCAAACTGATCGTACCCTGTACGTTGTTTGCGTAGTAATCAACGGGCTTTTTAATCGAATCACTAACCGCTTTTAATCCCGCGAGGTGGATGACGGCATCAATGCTGTAATCTCCGAGAGCGTCTATTAGAAACTTTGTGTCGCGCACGTCACCTTTTACAAAGGGCATCCGCTGGTCAGCCACCTGCTCAAGCTTTTCAACCACGGCCTCACTGCTGTTTGTCAAGTTGTCATATAGGACCACTTGGTGTCCCAGCTCCACCAGTGCGACTGCAGCGTGGCTGCCAATGTAGCCAGTCCCACCGGTAAGAAGTACGTTCATTGAGTTTTCAATCTCTTTGCACAACACACTTTAAAATTAAATCCAGTCCCTAATGAATCAATCTCCGCTTGAAGCACCTCGCATTCCACCATCATATTTTTCAAAAACTCCGTCGCAAACTTTGACTTTTTGGTCAGTTCAGTAAGCGCGGCCAAATGAGCATAGCGTAACTTGATCTTGAGCAAGTCTTGCATCTTAATCCAGCCCTTTTCGACAAGGGCTTGGAAGCAGAAATTCATGCCACGCGGACTAGCAGCCAAACCCTTAGCCAAAGTGCGCTGGAAGACCTGCGACGTCTGGCGCAATCAGCGCACAACTTCGACCCGGGCTCACTCTTGGAAATCAGCCCACTTCTGAAAACTTCTGAAGTGAGGATGCGAGGATCAAAGTAATTGGCACGCTACCGCCATGCCGTTGCTCAATTAACAAGTGCACTGTATGAATATAACTCTAACAAAGTTCGAGAAGCTAGTAAAATTTACGAAAGTTCCTTAATTGTGCCATATCGGCATGGCGTTGAAAAACCTTTTCTATCACAAAAGCAATACTGAGTCGGGCTTATCAGCTGGGTTTGTGCCGGCGACCCAGCAATGCCCCACCTGATACGGCAAATTGCCAATATTTACTTGCCGAGAAAATGTTTTTGTGCGAGCTCGGCTGGAAAATCCCGCTGACATGTTTTGAGAACGGGTAGAGAAAATATCCAAGCTGGCGAGGCGACTCGTTGTTTCCGCTCGCCTGCGAGGCTCGGTGGCACACGCAAAACGAAAGATGCTCCACCCGCAAGCCAGGGAAAACCCAAATGTGGAGAAATCCAATTGCGACGGGTTGGACTTTTAATATGATGGCGGAGATTAACATTCCATCGAACGTTCCCCAATAACGCCTGCGGGTTGGCGAGGAAGCACGCGTTTCGTGACTGGCCTGTCGGTGCCCGTGGCACACGCAAAATCGACGGAAACCGCGCACAGCTTGGGGAAAGGCCAGATGTGAAAAAGCCCAACCGAGAAGGGTTGGACTTTTAATGTGGTGGCCCGGGGCGGAATCGAACCACCGACACAAGGATTTTCAATCCTCTGCTCTACCGACTGAGCTACCAGGCCATCAATATAGGGGCTGAATTTTACATCAAAATCGGGGTTTCGCCAAAAAGATTCTTAAATCTCTCAAGGACAATTTTTAGGCGAATGTTCGCTTACCTCAACCCTAGAAAAATAATACGCAAACATAATCGCTAGACACAACATATAAAACGACATGGTCATTTTTAAGTTGAATACCTGAATCGTAAGTGCAGACATCAGCACGGGGAGAACGAGACCAAGCAACATTTGTAACGTCCGGTCTAAAAACTTTTGCGCCATGTACCCACGAATAATTAAGTATAGTGGGTACGCGAAAAGACCCCATAGAGCAAAAATACCCAAAAATAGACCTTTACGAACCAATTGCGCAGACACCTCAGAATGGGATCCTGCAAGAGTTTTTATTTCATAAATGTGCGCACTAAGGGATGGAATTAGCGCTTTTAAATATTCGAAAGTAGGCATGGCGCCATCGGAAACACCAAAGAAAAGGTTGGCTTTTATAAGCTCAAAATCGATTAACAATAATATCATCCGTTGGCCGGTAGACGAGTTCTGTCCTCTGCCTTCTCCCAAGAATGAAGCCAGCCCCACATAAGCCTCTGACGATCTACTGCTAACAACATCAGAAAAAGTAAAAATTGCAAAAACACCGAGTGCTAGAGCCAGCGTGGCTAGGATCTGTTTCATTAACGAGGCTCTGAACGAATACAAAAGATAGACTTCGGCCAAAACAATTCCGGCAACCCAAGCGCTACGCGACTGAGATTCAATCGCGATATATATCGTTAATATTGAAATCAGCAACGTTACGAAATTGCTAACTTTTTTAGGGATCTTTGAATAATCTCCAAACAAATAAAGCCCTAGCAAAACAACCGTATAGCACGGGAGCGTAATTGGATCTACAAAATGCGTAGCAGCCCGATTAGCCCAATAGTATTCCGGAAAAACCTGCAAATACAGAAACACCAGCACAATGCCAACAGCCGAACCAATGCTCAATGCAGAAAGCAAATTTGTACAGTCTTTTTTAGAAAGGTAGACGAATACACCTGCCGCCAAGATCGCTCTAGAGGGTCCATCGAGGCTCGAGCCTATGAAGCTTCCCCGCCCAATTTGGGCAAGTAATTCAGCAAGAAAAGGGGATAAAAAACATAAAATTAGCATCCAAAATTGAGACCCTCGAGCAGCAAAGTAATGTTTAGGGGTTTTAATAATCGACCAACTACAAATAAAAAACATTAAGAACAGGCTGGTGGTGGCGCTACCTTTGAGGATCAAGAAAAAAGCTGGGGTAAAAAAGGCTAAGGCGGCGAGCCAATTCATCGGATCGTCACGAAAGTCAGCCAGGTGTTTTAACGACTGTCTCATAAGTATTCCCGCTTACTATAAAAAATAAAAAAGAGCGGCATCTAGCCGCCCCCATTTAAGAAAGCTCCACTAGCTTTAGTGGCCGGATCCGGCCCCAGCACCGCGAGGCACACGTATATCCTCAACCAGAGCTTGAATGTGCGCCGGAGGAGGAGCAGTGACTTTGGACACCAGCCAAGCGGAACCAAAATTAAGCAACGCCCCAACCGCACCGAAGGCTTCTGGCTGAATTCCAAATAACCAATTATCAGGCGTATTAGGTAATGTGTTCGTTCCAGGAACAAAGAACCAACCTTTGAATACGAAGATATAGATCAGCGTGCTCAATAGACCCACCAACATCCCAACAATTGCCCCCTGGCTATTCATGCGCTTATTAAAAATACCCATCATAAGTGCTGGGAATATCGAAGAAGCTGCCAAACCAAACGCAAGCGCCACAACCTGGGCCGCGAATCCTGGTGGATTCATCCCAAGGTATCCCGCAATAAGAATCGCAACACCCATCGAGACCCGAGCAGCCCTTAACTCATTCTTTTCGGAAATTCCCGGCCTAAATACCCCTTTCAATAAATCATGCGATATCGAAGAGGAAATAGCCAACAACAAACCTGCTGCAGTCGATAATGCCGCCGCAAGACCACCAGCTACCACTAACGCGACCACCCAGTTTGGCAGATTAGCGATTTCTGGATTTGCCAAAACCATAATATCTCGGTCAACTTTCACTAATTCATTTCCATTCCAGCCATATTCCTTAGCAGTTTCCGCGAAATCTGCGTTTTTATCATTGTAATATTGGACACGACCATCCCCATTTTTGTCCTCGAACTGCAACAAGCCTGTCGTCTCCCATTTCTTAAACCATTCTGGTCGCTCCTCGTACACCAGATTACTCTCTGTCTGGCCTGTTTCCCCAGGTTGAATCGTATTTATCAAATTAAAAAATGACATCGCCCCTACCGCCGGTGCGGTTGTATAAAGGATCGCTATAAACACTAAAGCCCACCCTGCTGAAGAACGCGCATCTTTAACTTTTGGCACCGTGAAGAAACGTACGATCACGTGAGGAAGACCTGCCGTTCCAATCATTAACGATAGCGTTAGAGCCATCATATTAAGAGTTGAGCCTTCCTGAATCGTATACTCGGCAAATCCAATTTCGACTAAAACTTGATCTAACTTAGCAAGCAATGGTGTGCCGTCCGCGACAGAACTCCCCAGCCCCAATTGAGGCAATGGGTTGTCCGTAATCTGCAGTGAAATAAAGACTGCTGGCACTGTATAAGCAAAAATGAGTACGACATATTGAGCAATTTGAGTATATGTAATCCCTTTCATTCCGCCGAGAACTGCGTAAAAGAAAACGATAAACATTCCTACAAAAAGCCCAGTATCGTAGCCCACATCCAAGAATCTCGAGAACGCTACACCAACCCCCTTCATCTGACCAATTACATAAGTGATTGATGCAACGATCAAGCAAATGACCGCAATAATGCGCGCCGCTTTCGAATAAAATCGATCACCAATGAACTCTGGTACCGTGAATTTGCCGAATTTTCTCAGATACGGTGCCAGCAGCAAGGCTAAAAGGACGTACCCCCCCGTCCAGCCCATAAGGTAGGCAGAGGCGTCATACCCATTAAAAGCTATAAGACCTGCCAGTGATATAAAGGAGGCTGCTGACATCCAATCTGCCGCTGTAGCCATCCCATTTAAAATCGGATTAACACCTTTACCAGCCACATAAAATTCACTGGTGGTACCCGCTCTCGCCGCGATTGCAATGCCGATATAAAGGGCAAAGGTTAGACCAACAATAAGATATGTAATTGTCGTGAGATCCATATTCATGCCCCTTATTCTTCGTCGACATCAAATTCACGATCCAAACGGTTCATGCGCTTAACGTAATAGAAAATTAAAATTAGAAAAACGTAAATTGAACCTTGTTGCGCGAACCAAAAACCTAGTTGATAGCCGCCTATGGAAATAGCGTTCAATTGTTCAACAAGAAGAATGCCGAACCCGTAAGAGCAAACAAACCATACAACTAGGCACTTTGACAAAATCGTTATATTCGCCTGCCAGTAGTCTTGAGCACTTTTCATACCCCTCCCTTTTTGATTTACGTCCTAATTTTCTTATAATTAACGAAGATAGTAACACTCTAGTTTGGTCACGGTGAGCTTATTAAGACAAAAAAACGCCAGGTCAGACCTGGCGTTTTCATTAGAACATAAAGCGAAAATGACTTACATCATGCCGCCCATACCACCCATACCACCCATGCCACCCATATCCGGCATGCCGCCACCAGCAGCACCTTCTTCTTTAGGCGCTTCAGCAACCATAGCATCCGTAGTCAGGATCAATGAAGCCACCGACGCAGCATTTTGAAGCGCAGTGCGCGTCACTTTAGTCGGGTCGAGAACACCCATTTCAAACATATCACCGTATTCACCAGAAGCTGCGTTGTACCCAACATTGCCTTTGGCCTCAACAACCTTGTTAAGAACAACAGAAGCCTCATCACCAGCGTTGTTAACAATTGTGCGAAGAGGCTCTTCTAGCGCACGAACCACGATACGAATACCTGCATCTTGATCAGAATTGTCACCCTTGAGGGCGTCAATAGCCTTACGAGCGCGAACAAAAGCCGTACCGCCACCCGCGACAATGCCCTCTTCTACTGCGGCACGTGTCGCATGCAACGCATCTTCTACGCGCGCTTTCTTTTCTTTCATTTCCACCTCAGTCGCCGCACCAACTTTGACGAGAGCAACCCCGCCGGCAAGCTTAGCTACGCGCTCTTGTAGCTTCTCACGATCGTAATCGCTTGAAGACTCTTCAATTTGGCTTCGGATCGATTTGACACGCCCTTCGATAGCAGCTGCCTGTCCAGCACCATCAATGATGGTGGTTTCTTCTTTACCAATTTCGATTTTCTTAGCTTCGCCCAAATTCTCAAGCGTTGCTTTCTCAAGACTTAAACCAACCTCCTCGGCAATAACCGTACCACCGGTAAGAATTGCGATGTCTTCAAGCATCGCCTTACGACGATCACCAAAACCCGGCGCCTTTACAGCAGCCACTTTCAAGATACCACGAATGTTATTCACAACAAGTGTTGCGAGCGCTTCGCCTTCAACGTCTTCGGCAATAATAAGTAACGGACGACCTGACTTGGAGACCTGCTCCAATACGGGAAGTAAATCACGAATATTCGAAACTTTTTTGTCGTGAAGCAAAATGTAAGGATTTTCTAAGTTAACCATCTGCTTATCCGCATTGTTCACGAAATAAGGTGATAGGTAACCACGATCAAACTGCATACCCTCAACGACTTCGAGCTCACTTTGGAGACCAGATCCGTCTTCAACGGTGATCACGCCCTCTTTACCAACCTTATCCATTGCATCAGCAATAATCGTACCGATTTCTGGATCTGAATTAGCAGATATAGCGCCAACCTGAGCAATCTCTTTACTGGTGGTGCAAGGCTTAGAGTTTTTCTTAAGCTCTGCAACAACAACTGAAACAGCTTTATCAATACCTCGCTTAAGATCCATAGGATTCATGCCTGCCGCGACGAATTTCATGCCTTCTTGAACAATAGACTGAGCAAGGACAGTAGCCGTTGTGGTTCCATCACCCGCGACGTCAGAAGTTTTTGACGCAACTTCCTTCACCATTTGAGCGCCCATATTTTCAAACTTATCTTTCAGCTCAATTTCTTTTGCTACAGAAACACCATCCTTGGTAATCGTTGGTGCGCCAAACGAGCGCTCAAGCACAACGTTACGTCCTTTAGGGCCTAAGGTAACTTTAACTGCGTCCGCCAACACATTCACACCAGCAACAATTTTTGCTCGTGCGGCATCGCGAAACTTTACTTCTTTAGCTGCCATGATTTAACTCCTTAAAACTTTTAATGATTCGATATAAATAAGGCGAAGGTACTATTCGAGAACGCCCATGATGTCTTCCTCGCGCATAACGAGAAGTTCTTCACCGTCAACTTTAACGGTCTGACCTGAGTATTTACCGAATATAATCTTGTCACCAGGTTTAACGTCTAACGCTCGGCTCTTGCCATCATCAAGAAGTTTACCGGTACCGATTGCCATTACTTCTCCGGTGTCTGGCTTCTCAGCGGCAGAATCAGGGATAACGATACCCGAAGCAGTTGTGCGTTCTTCTTCGAGTCGCTTGACGATCACTCGATCGTGCAGGGGACGAATTTTCATAATGTAGTGTCTCCTAAAGACTTATGTTTAATGTTAAAAATGCTCTGGGCTACCCAAAACTTATGCGCACCCAGACGAATCCTTCTGTCGGAACTTATTTTAGCACTCGACGTCCGTGAGTGCTAATAATATGGGATTAGATTCTTACTTTTCAAGTGGGAGACTAGTAATGTTGCTAATATTAATGTCATAGTGAAGCCACTAATTAAAATAAGTGTGCACTTACTATCAAAAATGATCATTATTTATAGTGGTAGCAACTCCTTATTAGCGTGCGATAACAGGACAGAAGAGGATTACTTAAGTTATGATTCGATTTCTACTCATCTTAGCGTTAGTCATCCCTCAAACGTCATTTGGGGACTCACTAAGCCTTCCTGAGGCACTAAGAGAGCGGCTTGAAATGCTTGTCACACAACACCCCGGTGAATTCGGAGTCCGGATCGACGACATCAAGCTTGGCGAGACGGTGTTTGCAGGAAATCAAAGTACACCACTGAACCCTGCTTCCGTCATGAAGTTAGTGACCACAAAAGCCGCGATCGATCTTCTTGGCGTAGGGTTTCGATGGAAAACTGACGTATTGATAGATGGGATACTCCAAAGCAAGACACTAACAGGTGACCTTTACTTACGCGGGAACGGTGATCCTACGCTTGATCTAATGCGATTTAAATTGCTTTTAAAAAGCATCTACGATCTCGGAATTCACTCCATTAAAGGGAATGTCTACGCCGATCGCTCGAGTTTTCCACCCGACACGCATGATCCTGGAAAGTTTGATGATGAACCATTAAGACCCTATAACGTGGGCCCAGACGCATTATTAGTTAATGCAAATATTTTCAATGTCCGATTTATCCCAAATCAAGAGAGTCAATCAGTAGGACTCATTAGCTCACCATCTAATTTTAATATCGTTAATGACCTCAAATTGGCGGATCGACCCTGCGCTAAGTGGCCGAAAACGCCGTCCATCAATAATGGCCGGATCGTTTTTCAAGGGTCATACCCCGCCGCATGCGGCATGAAACAGCGTCAATATAATTTAGCGTCCCCGTCGTTTTATTTTGAAAATATATTTCTAACGGAATGGGAGGCTCTTGGAGGAATGCTAGACGGTCAGATTCTGGACAAAAGGACCCCTGAGTCAGCCCAGGAATTCCTGAACATAGAGTCTGAACCAATAGCCTCAGCAATTCGTTTGACCAACAAGTGGAGCAGCAATGTGGCCGCACGTAATATTTTTCTAACGATATCACTTCAACCAAATGAGACCGCCGATATCACGACATCACGATTAAGAATCAAAGATTGGGCGGACCAACGCGGATTCGACACTCAAGGATTTTTTATTGACAACGGGTCTGGGCTATCTCGAGTCGGGCGAATTCCCATCTCATTGGTATCAGATATTTTGAATGCCGCCTGGATGGATGCATCTATGCCAGAATTTGTCTCATCGTTTTCTATTCCAGGTGTTGACGGGACACTAGCGACTCGCTTTACCCACAGCCCACTCAATGCAAGAGGCCATCTCAAAACAGGCTATCTAGAAGAAGTGCGTTCTATCGCTGGGTATCTTCATTTATCTAATGGCCGCACACTGTCAATAGCTATCATAATGAATGGTGACACCTTGACGAAGAATCCCAAAACACTCGAGCGTCTTGTCGAATCTTTATATGAGATCCGATAAATAATGAATCAAGTCGATTGAAGCCAATTCAAACCTCCTGTGCCATAATCGGCGCACAACCTAAAAAAATAGATCTATGAAAAATATTGACGTTGTCATTCTTGCCGCGGGTAAAGGCACACGAATGAAGTCGACACAACCTAAAGTGATGCACCGGCTCGCCGGCAAATCACTTTTGGACCATGTCATTGAGGCGGCAAGAAGGATAAACCCTGCCAAAGTCATCATCATCGTAGGGCATGAAGAAGTCGCCATTCGCGAACACTATGCGCAGAACCCAGTGACATTTGTGTCTCAAAAAGAACAACTCGGCACGGGGCATGCCGTAGCGCAAGCAATTGATCACCTTACCTCCTTAAAAACGCTCATCTTATTGGGTGATGTTCCCTGCATTCGAGAAGATTCGGTCAAACGGCTAACGCAATCTGATGCAGACGTTATAGTACTGACACAAACAGTTGATGATCCCAGCGGTTATGGCCGTATCATTCGAGCTGAAACGGGACAAGCCTCGAAAATTGTCGAAGAAAAAGATGCCAACCCGAACGAACAATCAGTTAAAGAAATCAATACCGGGATTTTTTGTGTTGACACAACATTACTTAAACAATTTCTGAGGGCACTCAAAAACGATAATTCAAAAGGTGAGTACTACCTTACAGACCTAATTGAATTCGCCTCAAATAAGGGCGCCTCTATAGAAACGGCGCATCCGTCTTTGACGTTCGAAGCCAACGGCGTGAATAGCAAACGACAATTAGCTGATCTGGAAAGACATTACCAACTCGAGCTCGCTCGCGAGCTCTTAGACTCGGGAGTAACTATTTCAGACCCAAACCGTATCGACATACGTGGAACGATCGCATGTGATACTGATGTTTCCATCGATGTCGGTTGCGTCTTTGAAGGTAATGTTCGCCTAGGGAAAAATGTCAAAATTGAGCCCAACGTGATCATTAGAAACTCCACCATTCAAGATAACACCACGATAAAGGCCTTCTCACATATTGAGGGTGCGCTAATTGGTAGCCAAAATGAGATTGGGCCCTATGCGAGAATTCGTCCCGGCACAGAATCGCATACTCAGGTGAAAATTGGTAACTTCGTGGAAGTGAAAGCAAGCACAATTGGCGTAGGATCCAAAGCTAACCACCTTGCATATATTGGTGACGCGAAAATTGGATCATCCGTTAATGTGGGCGCGGGGACCATTACTTGCAATTATGATGGCGCAAATAAATACCAAACTACTCTTGAAGATAACGTTTTCATTGGTTCTGATACCCAGCTCGTAGCGCCAGTCATTATAGGGGCTGGGAGCACCGTGGCCGCAGGCAGTACGATTACTAAGGATGTTCCACCCGGAGGGCTAGCTTTATCTCGAGCCAAACAAACGTTTATTGCCGATTGGAAGCGGCCAACCAAGACAATAAAATAAAAACTATAACAACAGCAAGGTAAATCATCAGAATGTGTGGAATAGTCGGTGCCGTTTCAAATAAAGATATAGTTCCATTTTTAATTGATGGGCTGCTGAAACTCGAATATCGTGGCTACGACTCGGCGGGGCTAGCAGTCATTAATAACAAACTGGAACGCGTTCGAAATAGCGGTCGCGTGAGCGAGCTTTCCGATAAAGTGCAGTCTCTCAAGATGCATTCGAGCTTAGGTATTGCGCACACTCGATGGGCCACACATGGTGCTCCCTTGGAACGAAATGCACACCCACACGTCAGTCACGATGGCATCGCGCTCGTTCATAACGGCATCATTGAAAATCATGAATCGCTCAAACAATCGTTAATCAAAGAAGGTTATGAATTCACATCCGACACAGACAGCGAAGTCATCGCCCACCTCATACACAAATACATTGGCATCAAAACAGATCTACTTTCCGCAGTACGTTGCGCAGTAGGGGATCTAATAGGCGCCTTCGCATTAGCAATTATTAACGAACAATCTAAAGGCCGGATGATCCTCGCGCGACGAGGAGCTCCATTATTAGTTGGCCTGGGTGATCACGAATTTTACTGCGCGAGTGATGCTTCTGCGCTCTTAGAACGCACCAAAAAAATGATCTTCATGGAAGACGGTGACCTTGCAGAAATTACCATCAATGGGCCAACGTTTTTCGATGCAGCTGGATTGGTCGTAGAACGAACAGTTTACGAAAGTGAGCTTTCTCCCGACCAGGTCGAATTAGGCCAGTTCAAACATTACATGCAAAAAGAAATTTTTGAGCAGCCAGGTGCATTAGCTGCTACGTTAGAAATGGTAACCGGCTCCAACTCGATTGTGCCTGAACTCTTTGGTACCGAAGCGGCTTCCGTTCTTAAAGATATTGACTCCGTAACAATTATTGCTTGCGGCACAAGCTATCACTCAGGATTAACTGCAAAATATTGGTTAGAAGAACTTGCTCAATTACCGGTATTTGTAGAAATTGCGTCAGAATATCGGTACCGAAAACCCGTCGCCAGTCCAAAAACTCTAATCGTCGTCATCTCTCAATCAGGGGAAACGGCAGACACGATCGCAGCACTGAAATATGCGAAGAGTCTTGGCCAAGACAAAACGTTAAGCATCTGTAATGTGCCAGAGTCTTCAATAATCAGAGGTACTAAGCTCAAATTTTTGACGCGAGCAGGCCCCGAAATTGGCGTGGCATCCACCAAAGCGTTCACAACACAACTTGCCTCGCTCTACTTATTAACGCTTGTAATTGCGAAGCTCAAAGGAAAGCTAGAAGGGGAATTAGAAAGCGAACTCCTAACTGGTCTTCGGCACTTACCTGCAGCACTAAATCTCGTACTTGAGATGGAGTCTGAAATCATCAAATGGGCAGTAGATATTTCCAGGAAACACAATGCCTTGTTTTTAGGTCGTGGGATTCATTATCCGATTGCCCTCGAGGGTGCACTTAAATTAAAAGAAATTTCTTATATCCATGCCGAAGGTTATCCCGCAGGCGAATTAAAACACGGGCCTCTAGCTCTCGTTGACGAAGACACACCAGTAGTTGCAGTCGCACCCAACGACGTATTACTCGAAAAATTAAAATCAAATCTATCAGAGGTGCGTGCACGCGGTGGAGAACTTTATGTGTTCGCCGATGCCGACTCGAATATTGATGAATCAGAAGGATTACACATCATAAAGATGACGGAACATCTTGGTCATCTGAGCCCCATTCTTCATTCTATTCCGCTGCAGTTACTCGCTTATCATGTTGCTTTGGCAAGAGGAACCGATGTAGATAAACCTAGAAACTTAGCCAAGTCTGTTACGGTGGAATGATTTTAGAAGAATATATGGTAACTATAGATTATTCATTCAATACAACACTTTAATAGAAACCTCTCAAACATCATTGATAGGATTGGACCATAGAAGAGTCCAACGATTAGAGTTGATTAAAACTCTAAGTGATAAGGGTATGTCCAATAGGGAAATATCAGACTTCCTTAACTCAATGGGAAGGGACTATTATCCAAATCTGATACGGGTCACTTTGAAGAAGTATAGGAAAAGGCTGGAAAGATACTCACCATATAAAGTGGTTAGAAGCAGTGAGAAATTAATCCTCCAACCAATAAAGTTTATTGATCTCAATTTTTGAATCATCTTCATAGATAACGGATAAATTACGAGGAACTCTAGTTGGAACCTATTAGTGCTTTAGAAGTTGGGCAAAAATATTCCAAAAAAGACCTAGCAACATTAATCAACGAACCAAGTTTGTTGAATGTTCGAGAGGGTGTTTCCAATTGCAAAAACTCAAACTCATATCTTTTATTTGTTGATTTAGAAAAAGAGGACAAAGAGAAGCGATTTCATTTTGATGATTTTTTTGAAGAAGATTTCTTTCACTGGGATTCTCAGACTACTCAGCATATAGAAACTCCCAAAATACCTGTCTCTTATACACATCTCCGAGCCCACGAGACAGGCAGAAATCT
>OJFL01000637.1_pt1 | contig 16937 bp, 13 predicted proteins | sample 1594131 | NCBI WGS metagenome assembly OJFL01 (sample SAMN05416782, study PRJEB24817) | seawater metagenome | isolation source: Sea water | place: Canada:Atlantic | collected 2013-07 | reverse complement strand
CTACACACTGCATATCGTCGGCAGCGTCAGATGTGTATAAGAGACAGGGCTATTTGCTACGGTTGTTTTTCCTGTGCCGATACCACCGGTTATGACAATAAAACCTTCTGCCTGCGATAAACCGTATTGAAGATATGACATAGCGCGCTTGTGCCACTTACTGGCAAAGAAAAACGCGGGATCAGGTGTTAGCTGAAACGGTTTCGAGTTAAGTCCGTAGTAACTTTCGTACATGCAAAATACCGAGTAGTTGTTCCGTTAATAAAACACATTGTAGCCTGTTTGAAGGCTGCAATTCGCTTGAAATTAGCGTTTAAGATGAGCTAGCTGTTGAGTTTTTATTACAACACTTTTTGACTGGCCTAGCCCAGCTTATTTTTAGTTATTCGCTCAATAATTCCGGTAGTAGAAACCCCATCAGCAAAGCTGAGCACTTTTACCTCACCACCGTTTTTTATAACTTCAGTGCCACCGGCTATTTGGCCAACACTGTAATCGCCGCCCTTAACCAATACATCGGGTAATAGGCGTGAAATAATACGTTGTGGCGTGTCTTCACTAAAAGGTACAACCCAATCTACTGCACTTAATCCTGCGAGCACAGCCATTCTTCGGCTTTCATTATTTACCGGTCTGCCAGGGCCTTTTAGTTTAGTTACCGAAGTATCTGTGTTCACAGCAACAATCAGCCTATCGCCCAACTGAGATGCTTCTTCGAGATAAGCCACGTGTCCAGCGTGCAGAATATCGAAGCAGCCATTGGTCATAACAATTCGCTCACCACGGGCCTTCGCTGCTTCTACAGCAATTGCTAATTGGTCTTCGTTCATTACGCCGCCATCTAGGTGAACAGACTCTTCGCCTAGGGCTAACGCTAGCTCGGTATTCGACACTGTAGATGTGCCTAGCTTGCCCACCACAACACTCGCGGCCAAATTAGCTAACACGCATGAGGCTTGAAGAGGGAGCTTACATGCCATTCCCACCGCAATGGTAGATACTACAGTATCGCCAGCACCAGTAACGTCATACACTTCTTTGGCTTTTGCAGGCAAATGAAATTCAGTATTATCCCCTTCAAAAAGCGTCATGCCCTCCTCAGAGCGGGTAACAAGCAGCGCACCTAACTTTAGTTCGTCTTTTAACTGGCTCGCCTTTTCCACCAACTCCTGTTCTGATACCACAGGACCAACGATCCCCTGCAGTTCATCCATATTCGGTGTAATTAATGTTGCGCCTGAATATTTAGCAAAGTCGCTCCCTTTAGGGTCAACAACTACACGCTTTCCTTTAGCCAATGCTTTTTTAATCAGTGCTTGAGGATTACTTAAACACCCTTTTGCGTAATCGCTTAAAATAACGATATCGCAAACATCTAGGGCATCATCAAAAGCTTGTTCTAAATCAGATTTATCAGTATCCGAAAAACTTTTTTCAAAATCTAAACGCAGCAACTGTTGGTTTCTGCTCATCACTCGCAATTTAGTAATGGTGTCGAAGCCATCAACTGGGAAAAACTCACAGTTAATATCGTGAGAATGCAGACGGTCTTTGAGTATATTGGCATTTTCGTCGTTACCACACATGCCTAATAGCGTCACTTTTGCACCCAGGGTAGCCACGTTTACCGCTACGTTCGCTGCGCCTCCGGGGCGATCCTCAGTTTTGTTAACGTTAACTACAGGTACGGGCGCTTCGGGAGATATTCGCCCTGTACCACCACTGTAGTATCTGTCTAACATAAGGTCGCCGACAATAAGCACATTAGCTTTACTAAAATCTGGTAATATCATGGCAAAACAACCCTTTCGATTTTGAAAAAAATTGTGGAAAAAGAAACAACAAGTATAACAGGCAAGTTCACCAATACCCACCAGCGAAGTAAAACCGTTGATTCAAGTCGGTCTGATAAGCCATGCAAAACTAACGTGAAAACCCACGAAGAGCCTGATGTAAATGAGGTGAATAAAGAGGGTAGATGGTTTTTGTATTTAATAGAAAATAAGCTAGGGCAACTTTACACAGGTATTACTACAGATCCCGCTCGCAGAATTGCACAGCATCGAGGTGAAAAACCTGGCGGCGCAAAGGCATTAAAGGGCAAAAGCCCGCTAGCCTTTAGGGCAATTTTTGAATTAAACAGTAAATCCGATGCCGCCAAATTGGAGTGCCGTATTAAAAAGCTAAGTAGAGTACAAAAGAATAAAATTATTCAAACAGGCTTGTTAACCCTTACTAGCACTGAAGAGCCAAGCCCCTCTTCTACTCTTCGCGCTATCCGCCAAGTACAGCATTTATAATCATTGCGTTACCAATACTTAGCGTAAAGCCAAGGGCTGCCACACCAATGTTGTGCTGCTGGTCTACTTCCTGACGAAAGTTCATGCCATAGAGTATAATTTTCTTGTTTACCAACACTAAAAGATGAAGCGCAATTGTTAAACCTACACTCACAATTAACCAGCCAGTGACGTTACTTACATAGCCCGAAGGCTCGTAAACTAGTAAGTTTTTTGCCGCAGAGACTATCATGGCAGTGCCTAACAAATTACCTGCGTGCTCTACCGCTAAAGCAATTTGCCCACCTTCTAAAGCCCCTTGGAAAGAGTCATTTTGATTATCTCTGGCATACCTGTATTCAAGAATGCGGGTCATCACGAGTAACATGGTCAGCACCACCGCGAAACCGGTGACAATGGCGATGATTGCATTCATATCGCTACCATCTACCCACAGCATGATATTGCGAAGCACGATGGCACTTGCTACCAAACTTGCAGCGTCGACAAGAGCAACACTTACACTGCGCTCTGCAATCATTTCAGGGGTATCGACTTTATTAAGCACTAGTTTGTCGTGGGCAAAACGGCCAAATTTCACCAGCACTATACCTATCAATCCGAAGGTAACCATGCCAATGGCGGCTTCTTGGTAACCCATACCGACATGCCGGCCCACTACTGAACTTAGTACAATACACAGTGACAGCATGCCCCCGGCAATACTGATGCCGAATGCAAAGTTATCTTTTACTCCTAGCTCATCAGTTACTGAGAAGCGCCGGAATGCGCCGGTTAACCATTTCATGATCATAAGTAAGGCGAGAGCAATGCCTACATCCATAGCAAGATAAATCAACAGCTCTCGAGTTAAGGGTACTAGTTTTACTAACGCTTCCACGCTATCTTTGCTCCTTGCACTTTATTTTTCTGCGTATTGCTGACTGACAATCAAACCGTGTATGTTTGTAATTAAATATGGCGTTGCATGATTCAAATACACGGTCTCAACGCGCGATAAAGTGAGTATTTATAAATTTTGACCTAAGGTTGATGCGAGTATTATGCCAAGAGACGAACAAAATAGCATGACAAACGTTGAAAGAGCTGAAAAACACTGGCATCAATTGTTGTCACATAGTGGCACTTCTTCAATAGAAAACAACAACGAAAATAACGATTTAACTACATTATTAGAAGGCAATAAGGACAATCTTCTCACCGCCCTCGCCAGCTCCGAGTTTCTTGCAGAATTTCTTACACAACCGTCTTTATCTTTTAAGAGTGTTGAAAATGTAACTACTGCCCCACCCAACAATAACGCTGAAGATTTCTACACTCAGCGTATCTTAGAATGGTTGGATAATGTTAAAACAGAAGACGAGCTATTAGTTGCGCTGCGCCAATGTAGAAATGAAGAAATGGCGCGAATTACTTATGCCGATGTGCTGAACCTACAAACTATCTCGGTATCTTTGGCCCAAGTTTCTGCGCTAGCTGATTGCCTTATAACCGCTGCCTACAAGTGGCTATACCAAGATGCATGCAAACGCTATGGTAGCCCCATGGGAGAAAATGGCCCGCTGCAAATGTACATACTGGGTATGGGCAAGTTAGGAGGCAGGGAGCTAAACTTCTCCTCCGACATTGATTTGATATTTGCTTACCCAGAAAAAGGTGACACTCAAGGCGGACGAAAGAGCATTGAAAACCAGCAGTTCTTTACCAAGCTCGCCCAAAAGCTTATTCAAGCACTCAATAAGGTAACCACTCACGGGCAAGTTTATCGCGTTGATATGCGTTTACGCCCCTTCGGAGACTCTGGCCCGTTAGTCATGCACTTTGCGGCCATGGAAGATTACTACCAAGACCAAGGGCGACACTGGGAACGGTTTGCCATGGTTAAAGCACGCATTATTAATGATGATGGTTCTAACGATACGCAAACGCTTAAAGACATACTCAAGCCTTTTACTTTTCGCCGTTATTTAGACTTCACCACGCTTGATGCGCTGCGCAACATGAAAAAATTAATAGCAACAGAAATCAGGCGCAGAAAGCTAAGCAATAATATTAAGCTGGGGGCCGGTGGAATTAGGGAGGTTGAGTTTTTTGCGCAAAGCTTTCAACTTATACACGGCGGAAGAGAGCCCAAGCTACAAAGTAAGTCATTACTTACTACTCTAAATGCCCTAAGCGAGCTAGGCATTGTTGAAAGTAGCGTTACAGAGCAACTTAGTGAGAACTATTTATTTTTGCGCAAAATAGAACATACGCTGCAACAAAGCCGAGATAAACAAACTCAAACACTGCCCGATAGCGAATGGGAGCAACAAGCGCTCATTAACGTATTAGGTTTTAAACATTACGACGACTTTTTAGCCAAGCTAAACATAGCAATGGAGCAAATTCACGGCCACTTTAACGAGCTTGTAGAAGAGTCTCATGAAACTCATAGTGAAGAAGATGAATTATTTAGTGCTTGCTTAGACGCATGGCAATTAGAGCTTCAAAGCGATGAATTTGTAGATGCATTTAGCGACCATCTTTCTCGTAAAGAGGCGATGGGCATTTTCGATAGCCTTGCTGAATTTAAAGATACTCAGCGGAATTATCGAATGGGTCAACGTGGAGAGGATACTCTGAGTAAGCTTCTCCCAGAGATATTGTATGTATTGGTTATTCAGCACCCAAACAACTCTGTTCAGGTGTTAAGTCGTTTATTAGGTGTTATAGAGGCTATAACTGGCCGTACAACTTACCTCGACTTGCTGCTAGAAAATCCAGATGTACTTAAACAGCTGGTTAAATTATGTGAGCGAAGCGGTTGGGTAGCACAAGAAATTAAGCGCTTTCCCCTTTTGCTTGATGAACTCCTCACGCCGTTATATCTGGGGCAACAAAATACCGATATAATTACCAGCAAGCGAGAGTATGAGCAAGACCTCAGACAAACCATGTTGCGCATTGAACAAGACGATGTTGAGTTGCTCATGGATGCGTGGCGTCAGTTTAAACTTTGTCAGCAGTTAAGAATAGCGGCAAGCGATATTAGTGACTCTCTGCCTATTGCCAATGTGAGTGACAAACTTACCGTGCTGGCAGAAGTGATACTTGAAAACATTCTCAGTGCTGCCTGGATGCAAATGAGCGAACGCTACGGCACGCCCTCTCACTTAGAGGGAACCGATAAAGGGTTTGGCGTAATTGGTTACGGTAAGCTAGGCGGTTATGAGTTAGGTTATGGCTCAGATTTAGATTTAGTGTTTTTGCACAACGCGCCAAGTGGCATTACTACTAACGGCAAGAAGCAAATTGAGGCCCAGCAGTTTTACATCAAGCTAGCCCAGCGCATTATGCACTTGCTTAACACAAAAACACTATTTGGTCAGTTGTACGAAACCGATTTAAGGCTCCGTCCTTCAGGCAATGCCGGCCTGCTATGCTGTCATGTAACAGGTTTTGAAAAGTATCAAAATGAAGAGGCCTGGACATGGGAGCATCAGGCGCTTGTGCGAGCAAGAGCCATTTGTGGAGACCATTCCCTACTCAATCAGTTTAATGATGTACGCAAGCGCATATTAACAAAACCAAGAGACAAAGCCTCTCTGGCAGACGATGTATGTAAAATGCGCACAAAAATGCGTGATCACTTACTGTCTAAAACTCAGCAAAAGGTAGATTTAAAACAATGTGTTGGTGGCATTACCGATATTGAGTTTATGACACAGTACTGGGTGCTAGCCTATTCTCACGACACGAAAGGCCTAACCCAATATACCGATAACCTTCGAATATTGGAAAGTGCAGTCGAAAACAACATTATCGAACCAAGCACCGCAAAGGGGTTACAAAAAGCGTATTTGAAACTAAGAGAACAGTATCATCACCTAACGTTGGCTGATTCCAAATTTGCAGACCAAACAGAAGAATTGGATGAAATTCGAGAGCAGGTTAAAACACACTGGGAAATGTTGTTTTTTAATCCACCTGCTCGCACTGATTTTTAAGGAAGTCGGTTTCTTCTGCCGTTACTACCAAAGAGCGTTGTTCGGCGCATAGATAGGCTTTAACTTCACCTTCAAAGCTACTGTCTATCGCGCTTGCTATTTTGGCTAGCGAACCCGCTATGGTGTTATCTAACTGAAACTGATGCTTGATAACAAAGTCTTGTTCCAAGTTCCAAATTAACTGCATGCCTTCATCTTGGGCATACTGAGAAATAGCCTCTCGAAGTGTATTACCCTCGTTAAAGCTGCGAAACTTGTACTCTCCCGTCCAATTAGAATCTACAGGGCGAGTTTTACTCGCCATTTTTTCTAGCGTACCGTCGAGGTCTGGGTCTACTCCCGCTGTATCAAGCACGAAATCGCCCTGTTCTTCTTTTAACGGATCTGTCGCTGACATTCTGAATTCGCTGTAAAACTCACTGAGCCCTTTGGAAACAGAGCGCTCCTCTTTGCCACTTTCAGGAACAGGCGAAGCCTCTTTAGTTTGCAAAAAGTAGATAAGGGCCCCAGCAGCCAATACCAGCACCACCGCTAATGTAATTTGTTTAGCCCAAAACGATGTGCTTGAGTAACCTGTTTGCGCCATTAAACTTTATTCCTAATAAAACTATTAAACTTTAAAAAAATTCCGCACATTCTGCTAATCATAGAGAGAAGGAGTTGACTTCGATGGGCGAGTTTTAAATCGCTTGTGCATCCACAAATAACTTTCCGGCTGTTCTTTCACTGCGTTATCGATATGCTCATTAAGCAAGGTTAAAGCGTCATGGTCTTCCATTTCACCTAGGCCAAGCAACGGCGGAAAAATCTTAATTTTGTAGCCTTTCTTCGTGTATTGCGAAGTAATCAACATAGGAACACTTTCAGAGCGACGAATAAACATTAAGGTTGCCGTGGTAGTTGCTGTGTCTTTTACCCCACCAAAAGGAACAAAAATAGACTGTTTAGGGCCATAATCCTGATCCGGCAAATATAAACATAATTCTTTGTCTTCCATCGCTGCTAACAGTGCTTTTGCATTGCGCTTATCAATCATATATTTGTTTGACTGATTGCGTCCATGATACTGAAGATAATCTATAAGAGGGTTGTTATGTTTTCGGTAAAAAGCGACGCTAGGATAGGAATAGCCGATACCTCGACAAGCAAACTCAACATTCATGTTATGAAGCGCCATACCAAACACACCTTTTCCGGCTGTCCTAGCCGCTTCTATGTGTTCAGCACCTTCAATTTCAAACGCACGCTGTATTCGCCAAGTAGGCCACCACCACCCCATTGCAGTTTCAAAAAGCGCCATACCTGTTCGACGAATATTTTCACGATAAAGACTCTCCACTTCATCAACAGATAATGATGGATTCCACAGCTCAATATTTCGTTTAGCCACCTTGGCTCTTTTAGGCACGATTAACGCAATGAACTTGCCCGCTCCGGCACCCAATTTTCGGATGATTGGTAGCGGTAACCAAGTTATTAGATACAAAATACCTACAGCTAACCACACAGGCCAATAGCGAGGACCAAGAAAAGAGAGTTTAAATTCTGGAGCTTTAATTGCTGCAGCCAAGTTGCTATCCGTATAATTCCGCATAAATGTAAAGGTTGGCATTGTACCAGAAGGATTTATTTTCAGCTATGCGAAGCACGCATTGAGAAGACATGGAAGTGGACAGAAGCCTGAGGAGGTCTTGTGTTTGGAGGTTTGAGGTTTGATTGTAGTTTAATACTTAGTGGGCCAGCCTATTTAGACAGCCCACCTACGCAACCGCAAAATTTAAATACTCAATTGGATAGCTCTTTAAATTGCGAGCTTTTTAAATTTGTAGCGCTCTAGTAAGTTTTATCAATCTCTTTAAGCTTTTTCTCAAAAGCATCGTAGTGATCGCTCGAGTCGTAGTCGAAATGGTACTTGTTATGGAAGCCGAATTGCAGCTTTACGTTCACGTCTTCTATGAACAAGGTGTATCCGTCGTGGTCAGTAAACGCGGTTATACCCATCAGCTTATACTCATCGCCTTCTTTTGCGCCGTGCTGGCGAATTTTATCGAACACTTGGAGTAAAAACTTGCTGTCTAATTCGTTTTTCATTTTCTAGTATCCTCTTAACCTTTTATAACCGCCTAAGATTAATACTCGTTTAGACTTGCTTTGGATTGCTCGAAAAATCAATCAATTGAAGTTATATCGCAATCCTAAATTCAGCATGTTGGTAGAAAAGCTATCTTCACCGCCGAGGTATGTATATTCAAAACGTATCATGGCATTTTGTGACACATAATAGTCGAAACCCAAACCAACTAACCCAGCAGCTAGACCTTCGTCGTAACCACAAGTTGCTGGCACAGCGTCTGTACCGCAAGAGAGAGTGGCAGAAACATCTACTCTCGCTACACCAAGTTTATAAAAAAGTTCGCCAGTAGTACTGCTCGCTTTTCCAAGAACGGCTAGATAAAGGGCTTCACTTTGCGCGTCAACACTGCCATTCTCGTTACTTTCAGTGTAATCGAATAGGTTCATGTAACCCGCTTCAGCATACCATTGGCGATGTATTTTATGACCATATGCTGCACTGTATGCGACTTCGCGATCGCTCCCGTCATTAAATTCAAAATCCGTATAACCTACCGTGATCACACCGTAGTTTTCAGGTGCAGCTTCCGCGTTCGAACAACCCAATGTTCCCATTAATAATGCACCCGCCATCCATAAATACTGCTTCATCTAAACCTCAAAAATAATACTCTAGTGAAAATTGTACGTGATCGTCTCTACGTAAAAAATAATAAGGATCTTCAATATCGTCTGATGAGAAGAAATAACCGTTGAGTTTCCAACTCCAGTTTGACGTTAAGCGACTAGACGCCTCTATAAAGCCCGAATAGGTTCCTTTTTCTTCTAAATCTTGCACAAAACCAAACAGCATTTCGGTTTCGGCAATATCATTAACCATTACCCGAAGCCCAGCCATTAAATCATTCTGACCCACGGCAAAAAAGTTGTCCTCTCGCTCATCAAATTGGTACTCGGCCAAAAAGCCCAATCCATACCGTGAACCAAACACGCCCTGCTTAGTATATTCAAATCCGGTGACTAATGCCGCAAAATTTTCAGTTTGACCAGAACGATAAATAGATTCAAGTTTAAGTAGCCAAGCACCAGAAACCTTTAAAAGATCGACGCCAACTTGGTCAATTTGGGCGTAAAAAGGCAGAATCTCAGGTTCACCATCTTCGCTGGGAACAGTAACAAGTTCAGGCTCGCGTGTGGTACCCGAAAAGACTGAAACTCCTACTTCCCAGTCATCTATGGAAGACTGCCACCTGATAGCGACATCCATATTTCGCTCTTCGTCATCAGATTCGTACAGTGCTTCACCTATTGCGATTGGAGGCCTAAGCCTGCCATTTTCTCCCTGAAACGTCCGCTCTCGAAAGTAGGGCATTGCATAGATAGAAAACATACCGAAGTCGGAAAAATAGTTAAAATTCACCATAGGTTGGCCAAGCTTAGCTTCGCCATCTACCTGCTCTACCGTATCAGTTTGATTAATGATATCGACTAGGTGCAACGATTCTGTTTGCCCCCAAAACACTTTTCCTATTCCTACTCTTGTTTCCCAAGAGTCAGCGTAATGTGCCCATTGAAATTCTCTAATGTCGCCATGTGTTCTTTCATTATCGTGTTGGTCTATACGATAAAATGGTTTCACTACTAACGTGTCTGTACCGTCATTCCATTCACTATATAGCTCGGGCATCAGAAAAGCAGAGCTGTAGCTTCGCTCCTGATTTTCATAAAGTGCATCTTGCAAAAAATAGCGTTGTTCTAAGCCCGCAACGCCTGAAATTTCTATATCGGCATAACTATTACTAGCCACAAATAGCGCAAAACACGCCCATCCTTTTTTCATCGAGCTCTTTTCAACCTGTTTTTATCAAAGTCACCGTCTGAAAGCTCTGTATTAAAATCTATTTTTTCCGTGATCAAATAGGTCGACTTTCTAGTTTGAACATTTCGCATTTCACTTCGCATAGGTCGCCAAAACTTATCTTCATAAAGCTGATAGTCTTTCAAATGCAAAACCTTAAGCAGTGTTTCTTTTTTGTCGTAAAATTCAATTTTTTGCACTCGGTAATGCGATTTATCTATCCACACTTTTTGTGATGTATACCCTGAATATTCATATTGCGGGACTTGCTTGATAACAAAGCACTCTTCGCCATTTACCTCTTCTTCGCCAATGTACTCATAAGAAAACTTCTCTACTTCGTACGACGTCATATCTTCAAACGCAAACTCACTTCCTACGAATGGCCCGCTCTTATTTCTTGAAGAGATTCTTTTTACTCTTTTCAACGCGGGTAAGTAAATCCATTGCTCATCAGGCTCTAGTGCGTGAGAAAAACTCAAAAATGCGGTGCCTTTCACATCGCGGGGTGAGTCGAATACCGTGAGGGCTTTATCGCCGTCGCCGTCAATTTCAAGAGATTTTATGCTAAGAGCCCGCTTTGCTTCTTGTCCCTGGGCGTTACGAAGAAGCATTGTGACGCTGGCTTCTGAACTTTCCCATCCTAAATCACGTTTTTTTCTCTCCGTTGCAATTTCAATAGCTTTTGTACTATCGCTTGCTAATAACGTGCTAGGTGGGGTTATTGCGAAAGTGATAAGTAATAACGCTTTTGTCCATGTGGCGCTCATATTCTACCCTCTCTGAGTTTGCGCTAATTTTGCTCTACTTTTACGATTATGCGCGTTGTTTCCCAACCAAGCCAGTAATGCAGGAAGAAAAATAAAATCAACCAGCAGCGCTGCAATAATAATAATTATTGTTAACATGCCCATGTGGGCATTAAGCATAAAACTAGAGGAAGCAAGAACGGCAAAGCCCAACGTCAAAACTATAGTGGTGGTCGTTAACGCCATGCCAACGGAATCAAAAGCAAAAAGAATACTTTGCTCGTTACTTTGGTTTTGGATGCGTGCAGTTTGATATTTTGATAGAAAGTGGACGGTATCGTCTACAATTATGCCCATTGTCATACTTACCACTACGGAAAGTGCCATATTAATTTCACCTGACAACATTCCCCATATACCAAACCCCACTGCCGCTGGCAGTAGATTAGTAAATAAGCTAACCACACCGAGCTTAACAGAACGCAAAGCAAGTATGATAAGACCAGAGATGAGTACTAAAGCAAATATACTGCCCCACACCATATTAGACATATTTCGCTCGCCGATATGAGCAAACATGAGGGGCGGGCTCGCCGCCTCTATTCGATAATTACTATTTAAGGTATGAAAAAATGCTTTTGCTTCGGTTTCTAGCTTTATTAGCTCGTTGCTGCCTAAATTTTGAGTAACAGCTACTATTCGCAACGCTGACTTATCAATATCTATTTGGTTTCCTAGATCTAACCCAAAAGGCAGTGACATTTCATATAAAAGCAAGTACTGCGACGTTAGCTCAGAGTCATTTGGAATTTCATAAAAACTCTCAATGTCGCCATTCATATTTTTATTCAAACGTTTCAGCGTATCTGTAAACGTCAATACGTGATTGACTTCATCCCGTTTTTCTAACCAATCTGAAAACGATTCAACATCGTCTAAAAACTCATGCTTTGTAATGCCATGGGGAATATCCGTAAATAGAACAAAGTCTATATTGGACATTCCACCAAATATCTTATTGTTTACTTCTACCGCTTGCCTAAAAGAACTTCTCTCATCAAAATATTCTACTGCAATATCGTTTAAGCGGTTGTTAAGTGCAAACAGGCTTATGGTCAGAATGACTGCGCTGGACAAGATAAGCGCTAATTTGTGATTTACAATTACAAACTGCCCCCATTTTGTGAACAATGCATTCTGAGAGCGATTGTCGGGTATCTGAGGTCTTAGTGATAACATGGCCGGCAACGCAGTAAGCGAGAATAAGCATGCCAGCATTACACCAATGGCAGTCATGTTTCCTAAGTGAGCAAGCACGGGAACGGCAGAAAAGTTAAGCATAAGAAAGCCGATTGCAGTAGTGATACTTGTTATAAATATCGGCTTTTTATTCACTTTTACACTTTCAAGAATAGCGTCGTGAGGCGACCTCCCTTTTCGCTGGAAATACCTCATACCAACGATTACATGAATACAATCTGCAACGGCCAAGGTGGTAATAACGGTGGGGACATTTACTGTGGCCGTGCTTAAAAACACACCGAACCAGCCGGTCACTCCCATGGTAATAGCGATAGACACACTCACCACTGCCATCGTAAAAATTGCAGACCAAAGCGAGCGAACAATAATTGCTATGGAAACAAATATTAGAAGAAACATCGCTGGTATTAACGTCATAACATCGTGACTTGCAGCAATTGCAAACGCATCATTCATCATCACAATGCCAGTTAAGTATATGTCATGACTAGGGTACCGCGCCAGTAAGTCGGCTTTCAATGACTTAGCAGCACTTGCAATATCCAGTATATGTCTAGTTTGGTCGCCATCGGGCATTTGAATAATGGTGTTCACCACCAGTGCTCTTCCGTCTCTAGAAGCAAGACGACCAATGAGTTCAGGAGTGCTCTCTACTACTTTTTGAACGTGTGCAGTTGCTTCCCCTGCTCTCATCTTCTCAAGTATGAGGTCTTCAACAATTAGGTCGCCGTCTAGATCGTAGGTATTTTGATAGTTTGATACAGACTCAACCCGGGTCGAAAAAGGCATCTGCCATGCAGCTTCCGTTAGTTCAAAAGCAAGGTTGAGTGTTTGAGTGTTATAGACATTCCCAGATTTGGGTACGATCATAAACGCTACATTCTCAGACTTATTAAAGGTATTCTGCATCTCTTCGAATGCTAGCCGCTGAGGGTCTTTTTCTTCAAAGAAGACTTTATAATCTCCTCTAAAATAAAGGTTTTGCGCGCCAATTAACGCAACAACCATCACGATAGCGGTAATGAGCAAGGATACTTTTGGGTGCGCTAAATAGAATGGCGACTGTTCTGAATTGTGAGCCATCACAACTCCTTGGCATTTGTTTTGATAATTTGTTTTGATAAAAGTGTACTCCTTTAACCATCATTAAGACACTGCGCTTATCTCCCAAACGTCTGACTAGATTTAATCGATGTTACATTAACTGTCAGGTGAAGAGCGTTTAAACATCTAACCTCTTGATTTACATGGACATTACAGGATTTTAACTTCTCAATCGACGAATTTTTTTGATCTTTTGTAAATTTGTTGTAGTATTAACCAATACAACTGGTCAGATGAGCGGATGAGTAAACATGAGTATTAGAACTAGCTTAAAAAAAGTGCTTCCCCCAATTTCAGTGACAGAGCAAGAAGCGCTGGACGCGGGTGATGTATGGATTGAATCTTCGATTTATCAGGGTAAGCCCGACATGCAGGCACTTCGCGACATCCCTCAGGCAAAACTGAGTGCGGATGAGCAAGCCTTCTTAGATGGCCCAGTACAAGAGCTACTGGGCATGATTGACGATTTTGAGCTTGGAAACGAAAAGCATATCCCACAAGAGATTATAGATTTCTTGGGTAAGAATCGTTTCTTCTCAATGATAATCCCGAAGAAATTCGGCGGACTAGAGTTTAGCCCTTACGCAAACTCTACCATAGTGGCTACTATTGCAGCGAAAAGCGGCGCAATTGCAGTAACCGTAATGGTACCTAACTCGTTAGGTCCGGGCGAACTGCTTATGCATTACGGTACAACAGCACAGCAGGAATACTGGTTGCCTCGTCTGTCAGACGGTCGTGACATTCCATGTTTCGCCCTAACTAGCCCAGAGGCTGGTTCAGATGCGGGCGCTATTCCAGATGCAGCAATCGTCACCAAAGGTGAATACAACGGTGAAGAAGTTCTTGGCCTTCGCGTAAGCTGGGACAAGCGTTACATCACTCTAGCGCCTATCGCAACTGTGTTAGGCTTGGCATTTAAAGTATTCGATCCAGACCAACTTCTTGGCGATAAATTTGAACACGGTATTACCTGTGCATTGCTACCTAAGTCGCACCCTGGTGTTGAGTTAGGTAATCGTCACGACCCAATGGGCGTTCGTTTCTACAACGGTACGACTCGTGGTCAAGACGTGTTTATACCAATGGATTTCGTTATTGGTGGTCAGAAAAACATTGGCCGCGGTTGGCAGATGTTGGTGAGCTGTTTAGGTGCAGGTCGCGGTATTTCACTACCAGCGATGGGCGTTGCGAGTGCTCAAACAGCGTTTAAAGGCACCGTTGAGTATTCTTTTGTACGTGAACAGTTTGGTTTACCTATCGGTCGTTTTGAAGGTATTCAAGAGAAGATGGCAGACATCGCGGGTAAAACATTCCTGCTCGAGTCTATGCGTGTTCTTACTACTGAAGGCTTGGGCCTAGGTGTTAAACCTTCTGTTGTAACTGCTATTGCTAAATATCACATGACCGAGCTAGGTCGTGATGTATTAAACTCGGCAATGGACGTACAGGCAGGTAAGGCCATTCAGCGTGGTCCTCAAAACACGTTGGCGGGCGGCTATTCAGCGCTACCTATTGCCATTACGGTTGAGGGTGCAAACATCCTTACACGTAACCTAATGATTTTCGGTCAAGGTGCAATGCGTTGTCACCCACACCTTAAAGATATGGTTGACCTAATTCACAGCAACGAAAGTTCTGCTGATGCAGAATTTAACAAAGTACTTCGCAAAACTATCGGATTTAGCGTTAAAAACGCGTTCCGCAGTTTAGGTAAAGGTTACTTACCTTTCCTACGCGAGTCTGAGTCAGCGTTGCCAGAAGTACGTCAGTATGAAAAGCGTGTGAACAGCATTGCTGCAAAACTAGCGCCACTTGCTGACTTGTCTCTTGCTGTGCTTGGCGGCGACCTTAAGAAAGCAGAGCTATTGTCTGCTCGCTTAGGCGACGTAATGAGTTATCTATACGGTGCGATGGCGGCAATTCGCTTCTACGAGCAACGTATTGAAGATAGAAAGCTGGCACTTCCGTACTTTGAGTACGCGATGCAGTGGTCTTTACAGCAGGCTGATCAGGCAATTGTTAACTTTATCAACAATTTCCCGAACACAGCGACTCGCGGCCTAATGCGTTTGTTAACTAACACTTACACAAACAGCGTTAAGGGTATTAGCGACGACCTAGTACGTGAATTGTCGCTTGCTTCTATGCAAGACAACAGTGTGAAGGACCAGTTAACTCACCTAGTACGTGTGATTCCAGGTGATGGTAACGACATCAACGAGCAAGCGTTTAAAGCGAAACACGCCGTTGCTCACTTGCTTAGCAAAGTGCAAAAAGCGCTTCGCAAAGAGCCTGTGGTTCCGTTTATCTCTTTTGAGCATGCGCTTAATAAGCTTCAAGAAAAAGGTGTTATTAACGCTGAAGAAGCCGCAAAACTGCATGACTACAATGAGAAGCGTAAGCTAGCTGTACGTGTTGATGAATACACGTTCGACCTAGAGTTACTGCCAGCGTCACAAACGTTGAAAGCAGTTGATGGCGGCAAAAACGCTGCATAAACATCAACATTGAATATTGCGTTGATTTAAGTTGTTAATTTAACGGATATTCAAACGCTAACAAACAAAGCCCTGACAACTTGTCAGGGCTTTTTTATTTACATGCTCAATTGCACAGTTGTTTTTAAAATAATGGAATATTATGTGATTGTTTTCTACGCTTACTTAACATTATGAAGCTTATAAGCATAGAAACTAAATGCCCGCACGTGCCTTTAAAACGACTTACGCTAAAAGTGCCGTATCAGTGTGCCTGGCTCTTTTAGGCCCTGCCATCGCACTCTTTCCCAACTCTGGATATGCCGACCACGATGATGCCCATTTTGTTGTTGGCTATATAAACCACCCACAGGTTAATAAATTTTATAAGCCCCTTATAGAAAGGGCGTACAAACAAATAGGTATTAGTGTGACCTTCGAAAAAGTAGGCGGCATGAGAGGCTTAAAACTACTTAATGAAGGCATGACAGACGCGGATGTTATTCGCTATGACGTAGTGATTAAAGATAATAGCAACGTGATTGCTATTGAACCTCAGCTGTCAATTGGTGCATCGTTTTTACTGTGCGTACCTGATGTCCCCTGCAACAAAGACATAATTAATAAACCTGATACCGGTATTGCAGTAACTACTCGCTTTTTTTATAACATTGAAAAGCAGCCAAGCGAACTTGCGGCAAACTTCTATGAGTTCGATGACTTCTATCACGTTGTAGAATTAATAAAGTCAGAGCGCTTTAGCTATGCCATTGCGCCGAGTGACTTTTCAGATTTACACGTATTTGAGGAGCTTGGCTTTAATTATATTCCGCTGGTAAAACATAGCTTAATTCATGTGATTAACAAAAAGCATCTCAACCTTCAGCCAGCCTTATCGAAAGCTATCGAGCACCAGCTTGCCATTAGCAAAGTGAATAACGCCGAAAGCGCTAAGTGAATTAAGCTGCTTTTATAGAGCAATTTTTATCAGGCGAGAGAAAGCGACAGAATAGCTCTACTATCATTAATACCAGTCCGCATAAATAATTGCCCACTCAGATGGCGCTGGCAAGTTTCCTAGCAAAGCGTGGGAATGCAGTAATGGCTGTCTCTTATACACA
>OJFL01000636.1_pt1 | contig 16939 bp, 17 predicted proteins | sample 1594131 | NCBI WGS metagenome assembly OJFL01 (sample SAMN05416782, study PRJEB24817) | seawater metagenome | isolation source: Sea water | place: Canada:Atlantic | collected 2013-07 | reverse complement strand
CGTGGGCTCGGAGATGTGTATAAGAGACAGCCTGTGTCTAGGCAACGGCGGCATATAATACTCAGATTTTTATCCGACGCAACCCATAATGGTCTTTTATTTCGATATTTTCACGAAAACACGACTAAGCGGTCAAAATCAAAACAAATAGCTGAGAATTTGTACCCAGCTTTGCCTAGTTTACTTAAAAATCGTTATTTGAACCGGTAAATAAGTACAACAAAGAGTTGTTGTTTACTTGTTGTATAGTCGTTACTTAACTGCAACAAACAGGTACAGATTATTAATCGGATAGAATAAAAAAGCCCCATATCGGGGCTTTGATTATTACAAGTTATTTAACCTTGACTCAGCTAAACGTTTCGCTGACGAGTCAGGATATTCATTCACGACCTGCATAAAGAGCTGCCTAGCAGACGCATTATCGCCATTTCGCTCTGATATGACACCCAGCTTTAATAGCGCGTCTGGTCGTTTCGTCGAATCAGAAAAACGATTGACAACGATATTGAACTGCTCGCTTGCATCGCTCCACTGCTGCTTGTTAAACAGCAGCTGTCCCAGCCAATAGTGTGCGTTGGGCGCGTATTCACTATTAGGGAAGCGTTGTATGAACGCTTGGAACGCGGGGATCGCTTTGTCGTACTCGCGAGATTTTAAAATAAGATTAACGGCGCTCTCGTATGCCTCACTTTCCCCCACTTCTGGAGTAGCTGCTACCACAGGTGAAACCGAGCTTGCGTTAGCTGTGTTTGACCCATCGACATTTGTGAGTGCACCGCTTTGCTTAAGTGCTTCAACGCGTTTATCTATTTCTAAATACAGTTCACGCTGGCGCTCTAGCACTTTTTGAAGTTGATTAGTATTCACTTCTAAAGCGCCGCGAAGTTGGTCAACCTCGTTTTGCATATTATCTAACTGAGTCTGCATTTTGTGCTGCATCTCAGTGCGACTTTTTACAATTCGCTCTAATACCACAATGCGCTGCTCAAGCTCTCCACCACCGTTTGCATTAACAACAGGGGCTTGCGCGCTAACCGTAAACGCAGTGAGAGCGGCAAATAGCGTGACGCTCCACTTTGCCGTATTTATCTCAATGAAAGTCATTAGCGGTATACAACCACTCCGCGACGATTTTGCGCGAATGCATATTCAGTTGAACCCATTACAGCTGGCTTCTCTTCACCATAAGACACTACTGACACTTGGCTACTGCTCACACCGGCATTTAAAAGGTATGTTTCAACAGCTTGCGCACGGCGTTCACCAAGTGCGATATTGTATTCAGGTGTACCGCGGCTGTCGGTATGGCCTTCAATGGTTACATTAGTACCTGGGTTTTTGATAAGAAATGTTGCATGTTTGTCTAACAAACGCTGAAACTCTGGTTTAATGCTCGCACGGTCAAAATCGAAATAAACTGTTTGTTCGTTTTTCAGCGCTTCCATTTCCTGCTGAACCATTTCTTCTTGACGCTTCATACGCTGAGCAGCCTCTGCTTCAACGCGCTGTGCTTCAGCTTCACGAGCTTCGGCTTCGGCCTGTGCTTGTTCTTGGGCTAAGCGATTGCGTTCAGCCGCCATCTCTTCTTCACTAGGTCCCGACGAACATGCCATCATTGTCACTACTGGCAAGGCAATAATGAAGCTTTTCATCACTTTATTCATTTGCATCCTACTAATCCTTAATTTTATTGTTTAGTCGTTAAATTGTTAGAACAAAAATGGTGACCAACTCGGCGATTTTACTTGCCCATTGGCTGCTGGTAACCTAGCTTTAAAGCGCCCATCAAGAGAAACCAGTGACAACACTTGTTTCCCTTCATGTAGGGTACTGTAAATTATCATGCTTCCATTCGGCGCCACACTTGGCGACTCATCTAAGTAAGTTCTCGTAAGAACCTGAAGTGAATCTTCATCCAACGCTTGCTTTGCAATGTGGTAGTTACCATTGGTCTGATTCACCACCACCATCTGCTTACCATCAGGTGTTAACGTTGCGCCAAGGTTCTGTTCACCTACAAAGGTTACTCGCCTTACTTTCCTTGAATTTAAATTTACGCTATATATCTGAGGTTTACCACCCCGTTCAGAGCTAAAAATTAACCCACTGCTGTCTGGAAGCCAGGCCGGCTCGGTGTCGATAGCTCTGTTTCGCGTAATGCGACGTAAATTTTTGGTGGCCAGGTCCATAATGTAGATCTCTGGATTACCGTCTTTCGATAGCACCATAGCAAGCTGCTTTCCGTCAGGCGAAAACACCGGGCTGCTATTAATCCCAGGAAAATCAGTAATTCGCGTGCGTTCACTGGTGTAAATGTTCTGTATAAAAATCTGCGGTCTGCGATTTTCAAAACTCACGTACGCCAAGCTTTCACCATCTGGCGACCACACCGGCGACATAAGAGGCTCAGGTGACGATAACAGTCGAGTCTCGTTTTCTCCGTCATAATCTGCAATAACCAATTGATAAGGTTTTTTAACGGTTTCTCTATCGCGAACGATCACATAGGCAATTTTGGTAAGAAATGCGCCGCGCACTCCCGTTAGCTTTTCATACACAATGTCGCTTATACGATGGGCATATTGACGAAAATCGCGACCACTCATTGACGCCTGACGAGCTACAATAACGTGCTCATTGCTGGTCATAAGTTTACCGTCTCTAAGAACCTTGGCTTTACCGCCGTCTAATTGCCCTTTGAGTATATCGACGAGTTGATAAGAAATAAGGTATTTATCTGCGCCTTGCTGCTCGACACTTCCTACAAGCACAGTATCAACGCCCATGTTAGCCCATGCAGTGTAACTCACCTCTTGCGCTGTTTTTGGGTATTGCGGCATGCTGTCTACCGCTATCGGGTTAAATTTACCACTGCGGGTTAAGTCAGCCCTCACTACTTGCGAGATATCGCCTGGTGGGTTTCCTTCTCCTTTCCATTGAAAAGGAACAATGCCAATAGGCCTTGCACTATTAACACCCTCGGTGATTACAATCTCTAGCGTGGCAAAGGCTTTCGCACTAAGCAACATCGAGATTACCGTCATCCATATTCCAAGTTTTTTCATACCGCTACAATTCCACTTTTAAATTGATGTCTTTTAATTGCTCGTAAACGTCTGGTGCATCAGATACCGGAAGCTTATCAGCTCGTCGGACAGCACTTTCAGCTGCCCTACACAACGCATCATTACCTCCGAGAATGCGGATGCTGGTAACGAAGCCCGTTGTTGCCAATTTTATGTTGAGTCTACACTGTTTGCCGTCAAAACTATCGTCTGAATACAAATTCCGTTTGATTGTTTGCGTAATTAGCGCAGTGTATCTTTCTACTTCAGACAGCACCTGTTTTTGACGGCGCTGTTGCTGCGCAGCACGTTCTTGTGCAAGCTGCTCTTGCATAATCCTTTCCATCTCTGCGCGCTCAGCAGCTTCTTTTTCCTTTCTCTTCGCATCTGCCTTGGCTTTTGCTTCTCTTGCTTTACGCTCTTTCTCTTTTTGCGCGGCTAAACGTTCAAGCTCTTTTTGTCTTTTAGCCTCTGCAGCCTGCGCTTCCCTCTTTTCTCTGGCACGCTTGGTTGCTAAAGCCTGCTGACGCTTTCTCTCTGCCGCTGCCGCAGCTTTTCGCTGCCGCTCAGCCTCTTGCGCACGGGCCTGAGCTTCGGCCTGCGCTTCAGCCCGCTTTTTATCGGCAATAGCCTGAGCATCAATAAACGTTGCTTCTATCACAGGCGCGTTACTCGGCGCGCTAGGAAGAGGGTCTGGAGAGAAACTGACGCTAATAAGTAACACCATAGCCACAACAAAATGCAGCGCCAGCGACTTGTAAAGGCCTAGCTTTTCGTTATTTAACGGCGAACTAGCAGAAGTACGGCTACTTTTGGCATTTGCAGTGTTGGCATTATTGCCAGCCGCACCTCTATTTATCGTGTTTTTTTGATCACTGGGTTTAGACATGCATCGCCTACTCAACAGGATCAGTCATAAGGCCGACCGACGGAACGCCCGCTTGTTGAAGTAATACCATAAGCTGAATGACCTCATTGTACGCCACCTGCCCATCTCCCTTTACCACTACTGGAGTATTTGGGGATTTCTCCAGCTGAGTGCTTACAATAGCACCAAGCTCTTCTTCGCTTATAGGCGATTCCTGGTCATCGCCCACGTTAAGAAAGTACCTTCCCTTCACATCTACCGAGGCAATAATGGGAGGATTATCTTCTTGTTCAATGGGGTTCGCACTTGCTTTGGGTAAATCTACTTTTACCCCTTGAGATATAAGGGGCGCTGTTACCATAAAGATAATAAGCAGAACCAGCATAACATCGATGTATGGCACTACATTGATTTCTGAAACCGGTCTACGGCGTTTTCTAACGTACATATTATTGACCCCGCTGTAAACGCTTATACTTGCTGCGCTTGAGCTGCAGCTTGGCGGTGAAGAATTGCAGAGAATTCCTCCATGAAATTACCGTAACTGTTTTCTAATTTTTCAACTTGATGACTAAAGCGATTGTAAGCAATTACCGCCGGAATAGCCGCAAACAGACCTATCGCAGTAGCAATAAGCGCCTCAGCGATACCAGGCGCAACCATTGCTAGCGTTGCTTGCTGAACTTCACCTAGAGCAATAAAAGCGTTCATGATCCCCCAAACCGTGCCAAACAAACCTATGTAAGGGCTTATTGAGCCTGCTGAAGCTAAAAACGGTAGACGACTTTCAAGTTCTTCTACTTGACGAGACATAGAAACGCGCATTGCTCGATAAGTACCATCAACCACACCATTAGTGGGCGTATTAGATTTACGCAGCCTTACAAACTCTTTAAAACCTGCACAAAAGATGCTACCCATGCCGGTTAGCTGAGCTCTCGAAGATAACTCTTGATACAGTTTGTTCAAATCGGCACCAGACCAAAACTTATCTTCAAACTTACGCATTTCAGAACGTGCGGCATTTAGCGCTTTACTGCGCTGAAATATGAATGTCCAGGATGCGACAGAAACGCTGAGTAGTAGCAGCATTACCAGTTGCACAATAAAACTTGCTTGTAGAAACAAGCCAATAAAAGTGAGATCAGATGACACGCGAAATTTCCCCTAACAAAGTACGTGGTAGTCGTTTTGGCTTCATTGCCGTTATATCGACACAGGCAACCTGAATATCCGCAGATACCAATTTTAAGCCATTATTATTTTTTATCGTTTGTTGAAACGTCATACTAGCGCCTTTTAATTCTACAACGCGAGTTTCAATACTCAACAGTTCATTGAAACGCGCCGGCGCATAGTTATGCATCTCAACGCGTTTGACGACAAAAGCGATAGATTGTTCCATAAGTATATCTTGTTCATACCCAAAACCGCGAAGCCACTCGGTTCGTGCCCTTTCCATGAATTTGAGATAATTTGCGTAATACACAATTCCACCGGCATCCGTGTCTTCGTAATACACTCTTATTTGATGTAAGTGCATAACTATTCCTCTAACAACAATTTAATTAATCCATATGCCAGATAAACAGGCCATGAATTGCGACAAATAACATATTAAAACAAGTGCCAAACCACTATCAAACTTGAGCTTTAAACTTTTTACAACCACAAAATAACACATCATTTACACATTAGTTTTTCTAAGTCTAAAAAATAATTTTACTCAATTGAGTAATTCCAATAGATGTCTATAATGCACCGCATCAGTCGAACAGAGCGTGATGGTGCTAAGCACGGTCATGCAAGAGTTTTTCTCCTGTAGACATGAGTTCCCTGGATTTATTTCCTTCAACACTTGTTGTTTTAGCCCGCTCTATGAGCGGGCTTTTTTTTGCCTGTAACTCTTTAAATCAATTTATAAAGATAGAAATATTTGAAGCGAACCGACCACCACAGCCCTGAAGTGGTCATCCGTAGCCGAATGTTAGGTCGTTGGCGTGAAACCAAAGTGAAGATAGGCACGTTGCGAAGCTATGCGTCCCCTGGGAGTACGTTGTAAAAAGCCCTGCTGTATAAGGAAAGGTTCGATGACATCTTCGATGGTCTCCTTTTCCTCTCCAATCGCTGCGGCTAAATTGTCTAAACCCACAGGGCCGCCATCAAATTTTTCTATAATAGCTGTTAGCAATTTACGATCCATATAATCGAAACCTTCTTTATCTACATCTAGCATATCAAGGGCTTTTGCTGCTACATCAGGTCCTACTGTGCCATCAGACTTAATTTCGGCGTAATCACGTACTCGCCTTAACAGGCGATTCGCAATACGCGGTGTACCTCTAGCGCGACAGGCAACCTCTGTTGCGCCTTCTTCTGTCATTTCTAGGTTTAGGTAGCTTGCACTTCTTGAGACTATCGTGGTGAGGTCTTTAACAGAGTAGAATTCAAGACGCTGTACAATGCCAAAGCGATCTCTAAGTGGCGACGTCAATGAGCCTGCGCGGGTTGTTGCGCCCACTAATGTAAAGGGCGGGAGGTCGAGCTTTATCGAGCGTGCCGCAGGCCCCTCTCCTATCATGATATCTAGCTGGTAGTCTTCCATGGCAGGATAAAGAATTTCTTCAACTACCGGACTCAGACGATGAATTTCATCGATAAAAAGAACATCGTTTTTCTCAAGGTTTGTAAGCAATGCGGCTAAATCACCAGCTTTTTCTAGCACAGGCCCCGAGGTCGTTTTAATGTTCACGCCCATTTCATTGGCAACAATATTGGCCAAGGTTGTTTTACCTAACCCAGGAGGCCCAAAAATAAGGAGATGATCTAGTGCGTCTTCTCTGTTGCGCGCAGCCTGAATAAAAATTTCCATTTGCTCACACACATGAGGCTGGCCTGTATAGTCTGCCAGCATCTTCGGCCGAATAGCGCGATCGATAACTTCATCTTCTGTATTAGCATCCGGCGTAATCAGTCTGTCGGCTTCTATCATTATTTATCTACTTATTAATTGCGTAATTATAGGGCTGCTTTTAATGCTTCGCGTATGAGCGACTCGCTCTCCATGCCATCAGTGTAAACACTGTCGACTAACTTACTCGCTTGCGCAGGCTTGTATCCAAGTGCAATAAGTGCACTTTGGGCTTCTTCGCGGGCGCTATTAACGTTAACGATAGTATTCCCACCAGAGAGTAAGTCACTGCTCGGTGGCGGAACAGCAATGCTTTGCATCTTTCCAAATTTGGCTAATCTATCTTTTAACTCAACAACAAGTCGCTCGGCGGTTTTGCGCCCAATGCCAGGTAGACTAACAAGAGCAGAAACGTCCTCGTTTTGCACACTAGCTAAAAACTGCGACGCCGACATGCCAGATAAAATAGCAAGGCCGAGTTTCGGACCTACACCGTTCGCCTTTATCAACTCACGAAACAATCCTCGCTCAAGTTTATCAGCAAAGCCAAAAAGTAACTGCGCGTCTTCCCGCACAACAAAGTGGGTGTAAACAACAACTTCTTCGCCCACAGCGGGCAATTGGTAAAAGCTGGTCATGGGCATATGTATTTCATACCCTACGCCAGCAACATCAACAAGAATTTCTGGAGGCTGTTTTTCAGCCAACGTACCGCGAATTCGTCCAATCATTTATATTCTCTTTTTATGCCCTGCACGTATGAAAAATAGATCGGTTCTAGAAGGTTATCGCAATCGGCCGCGCACTGTTTTGCGCGCTTGCCCTGCCATATTAATAAGACTTTGCTCAGTATTGGCATGGCACAACGCCACGGCAAGGGCGTCTGCTGCGTCAGCCTGGGGAGTACCGCTTAAGTTCAGCAAATGTTTTACCATGTGCTGAACCTGCGTTTTATCTGCGTTGCCCTTCCCCACCACGGCCTGCTTTATCTGCCTTGCGCTATATTCAGCGACAGGCAGTTGAGACTGTGTTGCAGCAACAATAGCAGCACCCCGCGCTTGCCCAAGCTTTAACGCAGAGTCTGGATTTTTGGCCATAAAAACCTGCTCTATGGCAAACTGCGAAGGATCATACTGGCGAATAATATCGCCCACGCCGGTAAAAATATTGGCAAGTCGAGAAGGTAAATCTGTTGTGCCAACTCGAATACATCCACTTGCTACATAGACCAATTTACCCTGCTTTCGCGCAATTAAACCGTAGCCTGTGATCCTAGAACCTGGATCTATACCCAGTATAACCATTAAGAAGCATTCGGTACAAACAATGATACCGCCTCTCTGTTTGACGGCGACCAAAGCCGTTGAAGAGCCTCTTCCTTTGACACCCATTCATACTGAAGGTGTTCGGTTAAACTAATTGGCGTATTACTACTGACTTTCAAAGAAAAGACGTGCTCGATATTATGCTCGGTACCAGGGGGATAACGATGTTGCCATCGTTTGCGGATAATGTATTTATTTTGTTTGTGGTGGTTATTAATGCGTAAACCTAGCGATTTTGCATCAATACCTGTCTCCTCGAACACCTCTCTATAGGCGGTTTCGATAGGTAATTCACCCTCTTCCAACGCACCCGTGACAGACTGCCAAAACGAAGCGTCGTCCATGCGTTGCAACAACAGCACTCGGTGGTGTTCGTCGTATAACACCACCAGCGCTGATTCAGGCTTTTTATATGCCATGATTTATGATTGCTTCTTCACCGTTGCAATGGCTAAATCTTCAAGCTGCTGAGGATTAGCCGGGCTTGGTGCCGAAGTAAGTGGGCACGCAGCAGTCGTTGTCTTCGGAAACGCCATTACGTCACGAATTGACGTAGCGCCCGTCATTAACATAACGAGACGATCTAAGCCAAACGCTAAACCAGCGTGAGGAGGCGCACCAAAGCGAAGGGCATCAAGCAAAAAGCCAAACTTGTTTTTAGCTTCTTCGTCATCAATACCCAAAATATTAAATACCGTAGATTGCATATCTTCGTTATGGATACGAACTGAACCACCGCCTAACTCTACACCGTTTAGCACCATGTCGTATGCATCTGATAATGCGTCTACTGGGTTGGCCTTTAACTCTTCAGGCGTAAGACCTCTTGGTGCCGTAAACGGATGATGAATTGCGTGAAGCTGTCCATCGAACTCTTCGAACATAGGGAAGTCGACTACCCAAAGCGGTTTCCAATCGCCTTCTAATAATTCAAAATCTTCGCCTAATTTCAAACGAAGTGCGCCCATTGCTTCAGTGACTGCATTGTAGGTGTCGGCACCAAATAGAAGAATATCCCCTGCCTGTGCGCCAGTGCGTTCAATAATGGCGTCAGTGATATCTTCACTTAAAAATTTAAGAACCGGTGACTGCAACCCTTCTTGACTCGGTGAAAGTTCATTCACTTTAATCCACGCCAACCCTTTAGCACCGTAAATGCCCACGAACTTGGTGTATTCATCTATTTGTTTACGCGAAAGTTTAGCCCCACCTGGAACACGAATAGCACTAACACGGCCTTTTGGATCCGTTGCTGGACCGCTAAACACTTTAAACTCTACGTGTTGCAGTAAATCAGCCACGTCGGTTAACTCTAGCGGATTACGCAAATCGGGTTTGTCGCTGCCAAAACGTTTCATTGCTTCTGCGTAGGTCATTTTAGGAAATTCACCTAAATCTACACCCAGCATTTTATTAAATAAGCTGCGGATCATACGCTCGGTAATGTCCATAACACCGGATGCATCTAAAAAGGTGGTTTCGATATCGATTTGAGTGAACTCTGGCTGACGATCAGCACGCAAATCTTCATCTCTGAAACACTTAACGATTTGATAGTAACGATCCATTCCCGACATCATCAGCAACTGTTTAAATAACTGAGGCGACTGAGGAAGTGCAAAAAACTCGCCTTTGTGGGTACGGCTAGGAACTAGATAATCTCTTGCGCCTTCTGGCGTCGCTTTGGTCAAAATTGGCGTTTCAATATCTAAAAAGCCTTCGTCTTCTAAAAAGCGTCTAACGGCACCTGTCACTTTTGCTCTAAATTGTAGGCGCTGGCTCATAACTGGGCGACGCAAATCAAGGTAACGGTAGCGCAGGCGCTGCTCTTCCGAGTTTTCTTGGTTCCAATCTAGGGGGAGCACGTCTGACTTATTGATCACTTCTAAGCCAGTACCTAATATTTCTATCTCGCCAGTGCGCATTTCTTTATTTATTTGACCTTCTGGCCGCGCGCGAACTGTACCGGTAAGCTTCACACAAAATTCGCCGCGTAGCGTGTTGGCAACAGTGAGGACTTCTGGTAGGTCTGGGTCGAAAACAACCTGTACAATCCCTTCTCTATCACGAAGGTCAATAAAAATTACGCCACCTAAATCGCGACGTTTGTTAACCCAGCCACATAGTGTGACTTCTTGCCCAATGTAAGTTGAATCGATATTCCCACAGTAATCTGTGCGCATGGTCGTTGACCCCTGATATTTTTCTTGCTTAACGTGACGATTTACGCACTTTGTGGCACTTTTTGTTTGCTCTACTTCAGCACTGCTATAAACAGGCAATCAAATAGGCAATAAAGCCCAGCGTAATCATTACACTGATGTATTAGAATAAGGTCGCATAGTATAAACAAATGCGCCGTAAAGCCCAATGACAAATATGAACAATCCCGTATTGAATACGGGCGGAAATTCAAAAAGCCTGCCGCCCGTTTTTATTGGCTTACCCATGTGGCAACACAGTCACTGGCCAAGCTCATGGTTTGCATCTTTTCCCAAGGCACAAAGTCAGCTTATTCATTATGCAAAAGAATGTAACACCGTTGAAGGTAACACTACTTTTTACTCTCTACCTGATATTAACGCTGTAGAACGGTGGGCAGACTCGGTTGGCGAAGACTTTTCGTTTACGTTTAAATTTAATCAGCAAATTACTCATGTTAATCAACTGCAACACTGTGAGGACGAGGTAAAGCAGCAGCTTTCATTATTGGCGCCACTAAAGCAAAAACTTGGCGTAATGATGGTTCAACTTCCCGCGAGTTTTGGTCCCGCAAAACTTGCTGTACTCGATAATTTTCTGAGCCTGCTTCCCAACGATCTGCATGTAGCCGTTGAAGTAAGACATCTGCAGTTTTTTGCTAAAACAGATGAAGAGAAAGCGTTAAATCAACTGCTGATTGCTCACAATGCTAATCGTATTATTATGGATACAAGAGCGCTTTTTACTGGCCCGGAAACTAGCGAAATAGTAAGAGAAGTAAGAATTAAAAAACCCAAAGTGCCTGTGAACGTTATTGCCACTGGCGAAAAGCCAATAGTGCGCTTTGTTGGCAACGATAATGACGACGACAATACCGCCTGCCTTCGTCCGTGGGTAAAAAAAGTGCACCAGTGGCGCTTTGAAGGGAAAACGCCATATTTCTTCTGTCACCGCCCAGACAATAAAGATGCGCCTTGGTTAGCATCTTTATTTATCAGCATGTATAACGACGCATTTCCTGGTACGCCTATCCGGGCACTTTCACTTGCGAAGAACCCTCAGCAAGACAGCTTATTTTAATTGGTGAGCTGGATACGTTAGCGAAAATCAGCAGCATCCAATTCATGCTTTTTCATTAATTTATGCATATCAGTGCGATTTCTCCCCGCAAGGTCAGCCGCACGTGTCACGTTACCATCAGTCATCTTTAAAAGTTTGAAAAGATACTGCTGTTCAAAAGCATCTCTAGCTTCGGTCAGTGTTGGCCAACTTTGCCTTGTTGCAGATAATGCTTGCTCAACGAGGTGTAGCGGTATTACTGGGGTTTGGGTTAGCGCAACACATTGCTCAACCACGTTAACTAATTGACGTACATTGCCCGGCCAAGACGATGTAGCTAACTGTTGCATGGCATCATCTGAAAACTGACTGACTTCCACACCGTGTCGCTGAGCACTCTTTTGCAGCAGCGTGCGCGCAAGAAGAGGTATGTCTTCACTTCTTGCTTTTAGTGAAGGAAGTTTTAAGTTCACCACGTTTAAGCGATAGTAAAGATCTTCTCTAAATGTTCCCGCTTCCATTTCTTTGTGCAAATCTTTATGCGTTGCTGAGATGATTCGCACATCAATATCGACTTGTTTACTACTGCCAACAGGGCGAATTTGCCGTTCTTGAAGCGCACGCAGTAGCTTAACTTGCAGTGTCATTGGCATATCGCCAATCTCATCTAAAAACAAGGTACCGCCATCAGCTTCCTTAAACAGGCCAGGATGTGCAGTTACCGCACCGGTGAACGCCCCTTTTGCATGCCCAAATAGCTCTGATTCCAAAAGATTCTCTGGCAATGCGCCACAGTTAATAGCAACAAAAGGCTTTTCACTGCGATCGCTTGCCTTGTGAATAGCGTTTGCAAGAAGCTCTTTTCCCGTTCCACTTGCGCCACTGATAAGCACAGACACTTCGCGCTTCGCTATTCGAAAAGCTTGGTCTAGCACATTGAGCATCTCTGGAGAGCGAGTAATAATTTCTTTCGCCCAGTCTCCCGGTTTAACCGCCTGTGACTGATTGAGCGCTTTTTGCAAAAGTGCACGCAGTTCTTCATGTTCCACTGGCTTAGGCAAAAATCCGAATACGCCACGCTGAGTGGCCTCTATGGCATCTGCAATAGTGCCGTGCGCAGTCATCAAAATAACGGGAATATCTTGTCGTATGGCCATTATTTCTTCGAATAAACTTAACCCATCGAGCCCTGGCATACGCAAATCGCTGAGAACCACATCAAAACTGCTATTTTGTAGTTTTTTTAATGCAGACTGTCCGTCTTCAACGGCTGTAACATTATAGCCCTCGCCTTCTAAACGAATAGTTAACAACCTAAGTAGGCTTTTATCATCATCGACCAACAATAAGTCAGGGTGGTTGTTCGCCTTGTCACTCATTGCTGCGTACTCCTATTTTTATCCATTAATGTCGCTTCTATCTGTAATAGTTCTTCTAATTTCTTACGCAATCCATCGAGCTCATTTTGTAGCTCAATTAACTTTTCACCGCGGGAGGTGTTTTCTTTTTCCAAAACCACTAGCGCTGACTCAAACTGCATTAGTAAATTGTTTTGCTCTGACGCAATAACGTCGATGGCTTTTCTGCTAACCGGCTTAAAACCCTCTAAAACATCGTTAACTGCAAGCTGTGCTCTTAGCTTGTCTTGGTAAGGAGTATCGTTTGGAAGCGTAAGAATGTAGGCGTGCAACTTATCAAACTCGCTATCCGTTAACGCTGTTAAGATCTCTTTTCTCTGAGGCCATGATTGATCTGATGCCCTTATCCAAAGATTTACCCAATACCTCGCATCACAGTTGTGTTTAAATCCTTTTGGCTCAGTCTCATACAAGCAAAACCTTTTACTTAACGTCTGTGAATGCCCTTCTCCGGAAGCGTCAGGCAACTGCTTTTTCGAGCTGGATAAACTCTCACAGCCGACTAGAAAGAACACGGCGATAAAGAAACAACTTAATCTCATTTTTATTTTTCCTGTTGCGCAGTTATTGCACTGCGACACTGTCACACTGTCACGTTGTCAAGCTGGGCGAGTTTCATTCTGGGCAATGGCTACCCGAAAGCAAACATCCGCATAGTCTACCTCTACTACTTGCACATCGCCATGCATAAGTCGCGCGCAATCGGCAACAATGGACAATCCTAGGCCAGTACCAATGACATTGTCGTTACGTGGTTCGGTGCCTCGAATAAAAGGTTCAAACATAGTGTCTATTGATTCTGGTTTAATTGGATTACCGTGATTTGCTACATCAAGGAAAAGTATCTCGTTTCGTATATACACACTGACATATATCGGCTTGCCCACGGCGCCGTGAGCCACTGCGTTAGATACAAGGTTATCGAGAATTCGACGAAACAACTCTTCGTCTAAAATAACTTCTTCTACCTGAACATCTACAATAACATCCCGATTTTGAATGGCTAACGCATAGTCTTCAATACATGCATCGATAAGCAGCTTTGGTTTGTATTGAATTAATTTTGGCTGGGCTTGCTGGAGCAACAAATTGTAGTCTAGTAATTTTTCAACCAGCGTATTGAGCCTTTGCGTGCTGCTGCTTAATAACGACAGCACTTCTCGCTGATTATCATTTAAATCACCCACAACATTTTCAGATAGTAGACTACACCCTTCCTTAATACTCGCTAATGGAGTTTTCAATTCGTGTGCTGCATGTCGCAACAGCGCAGTACGAATATGCTCAAGCTGTTGGAGACGGTCGTACAGCCAATGAAGATCTTTTTCAACATCCAGTAATTCTCTTGGCGCATGTCGAGTTAATGGCGGTAACTGCCCCTTACTATGAGCCAAAATACGAATGATTTTTTTAAGATTGTTTACCGGGTTAACAATGAGTTGACTGCCCAAAAGTATTAACAGTAGTGAGACACTGACCAGCATTGCGGTAGACCACGCCTGCTTTGCTTGCATCGCGTTTAGGTCGTTTTGCTGGAGCTGAACTCGCTCGGAGATCACAGTTTCTACTTCCCGACGAAGTTGAGTAACACTGGCTTTGATAGTGGCTAAATAGGCATTTAAAAGAAGCTGATCTTCAATGTCGCGATAACCCGCTAACTGATCAATTTGAGTGGTTAAGAAGCTGCATATTTCACCATCACCCAATCCCTGGCACAAATTGTCGGCAGCCACTGCAAATTGCTCTAACGCATTGTCTGATAGCGTTGCCACTCGCTCACTCTTTAGCACAGAGTATTGTCTTATGCTGCGTTCAACATCGACAACTGCATTATCGAGACGCTGTACGTCGCCCACAATCTCAACAACAAATCGAGTTTCAAGTGTCGTCATCTGACCCACTTTTGCCAGATCGCTCTGACTTTGCCAAAGTAACGCAATAAGCGGGATAAGGGCGAGTACGAAACTTCCCAGCGTTAACTGCCGTAGAGAGCCTAGCTGAACTATACGTTCGCTTAAGGAAAATTTTTTAACCAGAACTTTATCCTCTCTACATGTCATCACTATTTTCAGTTTTGCTTAACGCTAGTACACGCTGAGCTAATTTTCTTGCGCTACCGCGACTTTGCTTGCACCGCTAGTAACTCGAGGAGTAAGTGAGCTCATAGCAAGTTCTTGTGCCGTTAACCTTCCGTCCTCGTCATCATCGATAAGCCCGAAATTACGCAATAGTTCTATGTGTTGAACCGCTTCTTTTAGCGAGATAAAGCCGTCCTCATCTTTATCGAGTTCTTGCATTAACATATTGGCAGGCGACGCCGTAGCTGAACCTATCGACAGTACTTGAATCAATATACACGCAAAAAGACCGGTAACTAACTTCTTTGAATTCTTCATCATAAATCCCTCGTAATTGACTAAAATTACATCCGTTTGACCCAACTTTTCACAATTCACTTAGCTCAGTCTTGTCTGCTAAAAAGAAACTGCAACAACATCAACGACTAAAAAGTTTTGGTCGAGTTCGCAACAAAGGACAATGCTAAATTCGCGCCAACCTACTTAAAAGATGGGAATAACACTATTTATCAGTACTTTAATAAAAATTAGGGTTTACAGCGACAATTAATGTGTCGCAGAAAGGAGACACTTTATGGGTGTCGGTATTTTATGGTGTCTGAATTAGGACCTAAATTGACTTTCTTCATAGAAGGGCGCAGAGCTAAGCAGAGTCTTTAAAGGCACTGGTTTACTAAACATATAACCCTGAACATTGTCACAGCCATGCTGTCGCAGATAGTCCCACTGTTCAAAATTTTCAATACCCTCGGCACATACCGTCAGTGAGAGACGTTTCGCCAAATCGATAATAGCTCCTGTTACAAGCCTGCTGCGTTCAGACGTTTGAAGTTCCATGACAAATTGTCTGTCGACTTTGAGCGTATCAATAGTGATCTGGGTAAGGTAACTCAGTGAAGAATACCCGGTGCCAAAATCATCAAGTGCAATAGAACACCCCATGTTACTCATTCTTCTGAAGAACTTATTCGAAAGCTCGAAGTTTTCAAGGTAAGCACTTTCTGTTACTTCAAATTCCATATTTTCGGGGTTTACGTCGTATAGATTGAGCGTGTTGTATATGTAATCAAAAAGCTGCGCGTTTCTTAAATCGTGCCCAGATAAATTAACCGATACTTTGAAATTTTTGGGTGCCCACTGCTTTATGTCAGGGAAATCCATGCATACATGCTTAATAATCCATTGGGTTATCGCTGTTATTTTTCCGCCTTGTTCGGCAATTGGAATGAATTCATTTGGCATAACCATGCCGAACTCAGGGTGCTGCCAACGAATAAGCGCCTCTGCACCAATAACATGGCCCTGGTTGTCTACTTTAACCTGGTAGTAAACAATGAACTCGTCTTCACGTAAACCTTGCTCGATACCGTTTGCAATTTGCAGTTTGCGTTTGTGCGACTCCACCATATTGGGAGTGAAAAGCGTGTAACTTCCTCGCCCTTTTGCCTTCGAACGATACATGGCTAAGTCGGCATTACTCATTAAATCACTCAGCTCGTAATTAGCATCACTCGCTTTTGCAACACCAACACTTAGGCCAACGGTAAGAGAAAGTCCGCGCATCTCGAAAGGTTCATCGAAAGCAGATAGTAGCCTCACTGCTAATTGCTGTGCTGCGTGGTCAGTCACTTCTCTGTCGGGGAAAACAATAAACTCATCCCCCCCTAAACGGGCGAATAAATCATCATTGCGAAGCAAACGCTGAACTCTGTCTGCCACTTCTATCAAAATTAAATCGCCAGTCTCATGACCAAGAGAGTCGTTTATACCTTTAAAACCGTCTAAGTCGAAAAACAAGAGCATCATGTCTTCGTCGGTTCGCTTTGCCCGCGCTAGCTCTAGTCTTAGGTTATCAAGTACGTATTGCCTGTTTGGCAGACCAGTCAAACTGTCGTAATTGGCTAATCTAGCCATAGTTTCTTGCTGATCGAACAGCGTTTGTTTTTGCTCAAAGTTTATTAATCTGTCTCTTATACACATCTGACGCTGCCGACGATATGCAGTGTGTAG
>OJFL01000631.1_pt1 | contig 17130 bp, 15 predicted proteins | sample 1594131 | NCBI WGS metagenome assembly OJFL01 (sample SAMN05416782, study PRJEB24817) | seawater metagenome | isolation source: Sea water | place: Canada:Atlantic | collected 2013-07 | reverse complement strand
AGATTTCTGCCTGTCTCGTGGGCTCGGAGATGTGTATAAGAGACAGTTACTATGCTCTGCATAGCACATTGATTTCCGCAGTGCTCTTTATGCTTGCCGATATGATAGGGCAGCAGCGAGGCAAAGCCTTTGACCGTTTTGTTATCGCTAAAAAGGTGACTCAACCAGCGCTGCTTGGCGCGCTATTTTTTGTGGCTGCTATGGTGGTTGTCGGCTTGCCGCCTTTTTCTGGCTTCATCGGCAAGGTGGTGATTTTACAATCTGCCGCGTCTGGGCTCGATAAGGCTTTAGTGTGGTCTACGGTACTTATCTCTACGCTACTCACTATTATCGCCCTTGCACGAGCGGGTACGACACTTTTTTGGAGGCATGCTGGCGATAGCAGCAACTCAGAAAATGAGTCGGCATCTGTATGGCAAGTTGTGGGTGTTGCATTGCTGCTGGTGGCATCGCCAGTAATGGCAATTTTTGCTGGGCCTATTACCGAATACACTGCAACGGCGGCTACGCAGCTTCACGACGTGCGGCTTCCCGTAAGTGTGTTGCAGTTACAGGGAGGTTCGCAATGAGTTTGTTGTCACGCCTACTGCCTACGCCTAGTCGAAGCGTTATGTTACTTGTTATATGGTTAATGTTGAACGTGACCATAAGCCCTGGCCACATTATTTTGGGCTCGGTGTTTGCTATAGCAATCCCCTTATTGTGTGCGCCTTTACAAATTTCGCAGCCGAGAATTAAAAAGCCGCTTAAAGCACTTAAATATTTCTTCATGGTGCTAGGCGATGTGTTAGTGGCAAATGTGCAGGTGGCTATTTTAGTACTTGGCCCTATGAGCAGAATTAAACCTGGTTTTGTTGCCGTGCCACTAGATCTTAAAGATACAAAACCTATTACAATGCTTGCGAGTACAGTAACTATGACCCCAGGCACTGTAACCGCCGAGCTCTCAAAAGATAAGCGCTTTTTGTATGTGCATGTGCTGAAAATGCCTGATGACGATCAGGAAATTATACGGCTCATCAAAGACCGATACGAGTCGGCCATTAAGGAGATGTTTCAATGTTAGCATTCACGCTGCTGTGTGTAGGGATAATGATCTCTGTTGGGCTAATCCTTAATCTATGGCGATTATTAGTCGGGCCAGATGTGGTAGACCGCATATTGGCACTAGATACTATGTTTATTAATAGCATCGCGCTAATCATGGTGTACGGCATACACAAAGGCACGTCACTGTATTTTGAGGCGGCACTACTTATTGCCATGCTAGGCTTTGTGAGTAGCGTTGCATTCGGAAAATATATTCTTCGCGGCGATATTATTGAGTAAAGGCTGGTTTAAAGAATGGGTAGCCTAAAGAGTAGTAGAATGAATAGACGCTGGATAAGGACAAGTAATGAATTTTTGGCTTGAATTAACGGTGTCCGCCTTACTCATGATTGGCGGTATTTTTGTGCTTGTGGGCTCAATAGGGTTGTTTCGCTTGAAAGATGCTTACACACGCCTTCACGCACCAACTAAAGCGACCACAGTGGGCTTAGGAGGTATTTTACTGAGCTCGGTTATTTATATGTCTTACCTTCAAGGCTATGTAAATGTTCACGCGCTGTTGATCACGCTGTTTTTAGTTATTACTGCACCAGTAACCGCGCACATACTGGCCAAAGTTGCTATGCATCACAAGGTAAAAACTATGGAGTCGACACAAAACGAAGGGTTAGTTGATAAGGCGAGAGAGCAGAAGGGTGTGGATGAAGATAGCTCGATCAACAGTCACTAGTTGAGGGCATATTTACGGGTATTTGTAACCTAGGAATAGAAAACCTCGTTTTGTCAGAAGCCTTATGTCCACTTCCCCATTAATGAGACAGTGCTGAATTAGAGTTTTCTAGTTTTTCTCGGTAAGCTGCCGGAGGCAGGTTACCGAGACTTTCATGTGTTCTTTCTTCGTTATAATCCAGTCGCCAGAACCAGGCCATTTCTCTTACTTGATTGAGATTTTCAAACAAGTAAGCATCCAGAAACTCTCTGCGGAATGAACCGTTAAAGCGTTCAACAAAGCCATTTTGCTGTGGTTTACCTGGCTGGATATATACCAGTTCAATATTATTGGTTTCACACCAATCTGTTAGCGTCGCCGAAATTAGCTCTGGGCCATTATCCATACGCAGCTGAGTTGGTAATCCTCGCTCAGCCTTAAGTTGTTCTAACACGCGTACGACACGGCCAGCGGGCAAAGACGTATCGACCTCTATAGCAAGGCATTCCCTCGTGCCTTCATCCACCACATTCAGTGTTCTGAACCGTTTGCCGCAATATAACGTGTCATGCATAAAGTCCAACGCCCATTGATGATTAGCCTGATCCAGCACTTCCAGTGGCTGGGCTATTCGCTTGGGCAGTACCCGTTTAGTTCTGCGCCGCAGGTTCAATCCCATTTGGCAGTAAACACGATAGACGCGCTTGTGGTTGAAGGGAAAGCCTTTGAACCGCATTCGGCCAAAACACTTCCAGAAGCCCGCTCGTGGCGACTTCTCCAAAACCGCATTGATGGCATCAATGACAGCAGCATCCGCTTTGCGCCAGTCTCTCTCTGGACGATAAAAGGTCGCACGGCCAATACCAACAAACAGACAGGCCTTTACGATACTTAGTCCCGCATCAACTAGGATGCTGACGCACTCTCGTTTCTCTGCTGTCACCAACCCTTTTTTGCGACAAGCTCCTTAATGGCATTATTTTCTAAGCTGACATCTGCAAACATCTTTTTAAGCTTGGCATTTTCTTCTTCAAGCTCTTTCAATCGTTTGACGTCAGACGCTTCCATGCCGCCGTACTTGGACTTCCAATTGTAATAGGTTGCGCTGCTGATACCGTGTTGACGGCAGACTTCCTCAATCTTCATACCTGCATCAACTTCTTTTAACACCCCAATAATCTGAGATTCTGTATATCGTGATTTTTTCATAGTCGTCTCCTGCATTAATCATTGCAGAAAACTCCAATTAAGTCTGTCTCAGTTTAAGGGAAGTGGACACTTATGCGTGTAGTTTTTTAGATTCTCGTCATGCCTCAAGCTCTCTAGTGCTGTTTCCTCTTAATTAACTCTACCGGCGCAAAATGAGTAATTGAACTAAAGCTTACATTCTCTTATGCTCGCGCCTAGGCTGCGAACATTGCACAATAAGCCTTGGCGGTCCGCTTAAGACAAAAAGCAGACGTTCAGGTTTGCTTAAATTACCTTCCAGGTTTTTACAAATGTTCCCTAAGAGCAAAAGAAGGTGACTTGGTCCGCCACTTTAACTTTTTATATTACTATTCGAATGATAACGTAAATCTTCACTTTGCAATTGACTTAGAAGGTTTTCCAGAGGTACTCATTTTTTGCATATATGCTTTGCAAGCTGCACTATAGGTTGGATTGTTCGAACAACTAACTAATTCAAAGCCAGAAAAACTAGCTTCACATTTTTTACGATTCGCTTCCAAATCTTTGTAACATGACCCATCAAACGTAAACAGAATGTCGTTCGAAGGACCTAGGTTACCTGTACCTTGTATTCCATTTGTAGCCGTATTAAATTCGCTTGCTATCTCATCGAAAGACAGTTTACGTTGTGACGTAGATTCATTCGTCAGTGTCAGATTTGTTAGCCTCGTTACCTGAGCACTTGCATTTGACTGCCTAAGGTCTGAGCTAATATTGGAAGTCGTTGACTCTATATTTCTAATAGAATGAGGCTGAGTGAGTGCTGAACGAATGCCAGACGCTTGTTGAATGGCTCTTTCAGCAGAAGCCAAGTCTCTTTGAATTGAATTTGGAACATCTTCAATCTTCCTCATGAGGCTCGCCCAAGCTGCCTGACTTCTAGCTTGTGCCTCTTCACGCTCCATTTTTTTGCCAATCTTATTAAAATCGACTTTTAAGTAAGGGAAAGCTGACTTAAAGGTCTGATAATTCCCCTTTATGCTGCTGTCTGCTTCTTGGAAAGCAAGATCTACATCTGATGTACTTTGACCGCTAAACGCCGAGTAAATCGCTTTTTTAATGCTCGACTTAGCGTTACACATTCTGTCTTTATCATCATTTTTTTTGTCAATCAATGACTCTGCTATCGACATACAAGCATCATAGCGTTTGCACCGATATGTATTCGCCCATTCATCTCGTACTTGATAGTTATTAAAATTAGAACAATAGTTTCTCACCATGTCATATTCTTCGAACGCTGATCTGATGTTGCGATCGTCCAACATTACATCACGAATGATTTGCCATTGTTCTTTTTGAGGACTTGGCTTGTTGGCTTTAGCTCTTGCCAACGCTGATGATGCATTTGAATACCCTTTGCTTACTGCTTGCTGATAATATCCAATAGCTGAATCATAGTCTCCTTCTGATTCGAAGATTGCACCTGCCATAGCCGCTGCGTAAGCACTGCCTTGGTTAAAAGCATTTGAATAGTAATGTTTAGCCACGTGTAAGTCTTTGTCTACGCCTTTTCCCAAACGATATCTTTCGGCAAGCTCCAAATAACCATGTTGAGAAAGCCTATAACTGCTTTCTTCAGCTTCTTTTCTGTACCTCACAAGCCGCTCTTCAACAAACTTGAGTTCAGATTTGTCTAATACTGTTGTGTGTAATAACATTGAATATATTTCAAAAAGTGAAGCTCGGGACTTTCTCTTCGCTACGGTTATTCTGTTTATGTGGTCTTTATCAAAATTTTTGCTTGTAGGCTCAAATGACAATATTTTTTCGATAAGTTTTAAGGTGTTTTGAGAACTTCTCATAGGAAAATAAATTTGCTTTTTGTCAAATATAAATTCACTAACCTTTTCTGCTATGTTTACCAATCCTACGTTGTAAGTTCCTTCATATATTTCAATTAGTCTTTGATTGTCACGATACTCTCTTTTATGTTTTTCTAATTTATTTACAACATCAAAGAACTCTCTAGCTTCAAATTCAATCAAAATAGATGGTGAATAATCATAATTTATTTTCTGATTCTTAAGAAGGCGCGTAGTATAGTCGAATGATGACAAATCAGTCTCTTCGTATGTACCTGAGAAAAATCCAAAAGAGTTCACTACAGCTGGTACGACAATATTTTCTATGTAAATACGATCATAATCTGGTAACCAAGCAGCCATAGCGATGCATCGATTTTGCTCCTTGACAACAAACTGTACGTAATCTTCAGAGTTAAATGGGACAGGTTTTATGTCGTCTACTATATAGGAATTTTTATTAAGTACGCATCTAGAGATCTCAGACAAAGCAGATAACGAGCCGTGCCTAGCCAGTTCAGTAATTGCCAAAAAAACTTCTTTCGGAAAATCAACTGCATAGTCTTTTAGGTTAGACTGTTTAAACAACCATTCACTTTCGTTAACAGACAGCTCAGGTTGATCAAACACAGCTAAAGCCCTCTCAACGTCAAAATGGAGAGCTGGTGTTAAGAATGATGATGCATATTGCTTTTGAGAATATGTTTTTATTTTTTCATCTTTACTACGTAAAAGATTTTCCAAAATTTTTCTTCGATATTTAAGCTGTTTATCATCTCTCTCAAGCGCTTTGACGAGGTTGTATGAGCCCTGCTCGTTTCCAACTTCATGAGCTCGTGTAAAATACAGAATTTTATTCTTCAGTTCTTTAACGCAACGACCAGCATATATATGAGAAATTTCGTGGCCCCTATCTGATGCTAAGGCTAAATATTTACAAGACCTTTCATAATCATTAATCCTCTCGTTCGCTGCAAATGAGCCAACCATAAACGCTCCAATAGCGTCACCAGCGTCGGAAGCTTTTTGTGCGTACTCTAGGGCAAGGCTAACATTTGTTTCGACTCCATTTCGTCCGTAAAAATAATCTAATGCAACAGATTTCATTGCCTTTACATCGCCCTCATTCGCCTTTTTTATTGATTGCGTGTGAGCTGGTTGCTGCGCAAAGCACAGAAAAGATACCAAGAAGAGCGAGAATAAAAGAACCTTATTCGATAACCAACTACCTGAATTTTTATAGATTGCCACAAAGGTTCTCCAATAAATTATCGACTAAAAAGTAATTTAATGCATATATAGTCTACATCTAAATGCAATATAGCACCTTACTGAGGATTGTTCACTTTTAGCACAATTCGATCCTTAAAATAATATTTTGTGCCATTGGGTTAAACAGCCCCAGAGTAAGAGCCTTAAGCTCAAACCTAACGCAGTTTATATTCGAGTCAATAGTCCGCTTGACGTACGGAGCAGCCTAACGGTGTCAGAATCATCTTGAGTCAAGGAGCAGGCGTTAGAGCTTTTGTTTTGCTACTTCAGTTTTATGTCACAAGGCCACAATTCAAAATCATCAACGAAGGGAAAGAACGAATAATTTCGTGATTGGCTTGTGAACGCTAGCACTAACAAAATGTCGCTAAAATTAGAAAATACTGCAATACGAACGCTAACGACTTTTATTAGCTAAGTCTTGTAGTTTCTTAGCAATCCTTTCAAATTCTAAGTTTGCTTCAATATAGAGGTTGCGCGTTCCATGTAGCCTTTGCAGCCACTCTGACATTAAGGCTGGCATCAATGGTTCAGATTGCATACAGGTAAAATCATAGTGAAAGGTGACTAAATCTTCTGGTATATCAGCGTTTTCTGCTAAAGGCTGTACTTCATCAATAACGGTGCATCGTTGTACTATCGGTAGTATTTGGTCAAGTCCATCATTCAGAAACTCATAGTATGTTCCTAAAAACTGTAAGCTATATCGAGCATTTAGCAATTGTGTGCGCTGCGCTGGGTCTGCTATGAATCCCATTTTTCCAGCAGAAATCATTTCATCCAACACGGCAGGATCTTTTAAAGGTGGAATCGAAAATAAACTAGTATTCATCAGTTGGTTAGCTCTGCCTTGATCAATCTCCTGCTCTGTAAGCAGCAAAGCAGTTAAATTAATGCCGTTTCGAAGGTAAGTTTCATAATGCTCGCTGTGTTTTTTGAGCATGTCACTTAGCGCTGCGTATTCATAGGCCAGACGTTCATGATAAGCAGCGGCTTCGGCATTTTGAGCACGCTTAGAAGACCACTCTTGCATTTGCAAACCCATATACACACCAACTACCACAATTAAAAAATCTAAAAAAACTGCGACCCAATTTTGCTCTCTTAGGTGTTTGGTTATGCTGAGCACTCTCATTTTACTGGCCTATTTGATTATTCTGTTCATCGTGTTGAGCTTTAAGTATACGCATATTTATTGGCCCATGAAAAATTCTTACTAGCTCTCAAAAGGGACGGTGGATGTTGTATATTGATTTAAGTGATTAACCTTAGAAATTAATAAATGACCGCTAACCTAGAGTTTTGTAGTCGTATCTATTTTTCAAAGGCCTGAAGGTCTGCAATACGTACTAAGCTGCCATACGTCGTAAAAATCATAATCGCAGCATTAGTACTTTTTTAACACTTTTAAATTAGTGTTAATGCGAGCAAGCGGCCAATATTGGTAGAGTGAACATTAGAAATTCTTTCCACTGTTTATCTTCTATAGCTTCTTAAAATAAAGATTCCGTACCCGACCGTTAGATATTCTAAAGCCATTCACTGCGCCTATATCATCGCGTTCAAACAAGATATCGCCAACCTGTGATCTGAAGAAGTCACCTTTGACTGGCGCAATATGATGATCGCTAAGTCGGTAGTGAGAAATTTTGAGCTGATCGTTGTCCGGCGAAAAGTGATAAGTAGAAGAGAGTTCAGGGCTGTAATAACTGCCTGCAAATTGAGATAACCAGGTTTCAGTCACTTCAACTGGTGTATAGGCAACCGACACATATGTGTCCATATTGTCTACTTTCACTGTCATTATGCTTTGCTCGCCATCTTCAGTAAACTCAACGAAGATTTTCCCCTCTACATTTAGCATTTTGAATGTGTTTTCATTCACGGCAGCGAGGGGGCTTACATCGTTTTTGCCTCGTGAATACATGAGTCTACCCTTGTCTAAATATATCTCTCTTGAGTAAGCGTCTGGCTTATTCCAGTAGTGACCTACATAAGCATTTAGTATGTCTTCACTTAATTCATTTTTGCTGAGATCAAAGGCGCTAGGTGTTTGTTTCGGTGACATTGACTCCATAAACGCATCAGCAATAGCGTTTTGAGGGGGAGGGGTATCTATTTCTAGAAAGCGTTCAGCAATTTGCAGTGCTAATTCCCAAGGTCTTGCATCCGCGCCGTTATTCAATATAGCAATTGCCAAATTCTGCTCAGGAAATCGGGCTAAATATGAACGAAAACCGGCATCTCCGCCGCTGTGCTGAATATACTTGATGCCGTTGTAATGACTAATAAACTGTCCGTATGCACCGCCAAATGTGTCGCCGTTATTTAATGTGGCAAGCGTATTCATTTGTTTGATAATAGCAGGGCTACCTACAGTAGTTTTGGTAAAGTTTTCCGACCATTTAAGAAGGTCTTCTGCGGTAGTAAACAAACTGGTTGCACCTACATTTGCATAGTTCAACACACTTTTCTGATAGCCATTGTCAATTGGCTCGTAGGAATAAGCTCTATTGCTAACGATTTTTTGATGATCGTCATAAAACAAGCTGTTGCTCATATTTAGAGGAGTGAACAGTCTTTCTTGTGTGAATTGTGCAAAGGACTTACCGCTAACTCGAGCAACAACCTCTGCTAATAGTGTGAACCCAGTATTCGAATAAAGGAATTCTTCTCCGGGTTTGAAGTTTAGTTCTTTTTGTTTCGCTACCATTTTTAATACATGTTCGGTAGTGATCACATCATCTAAACGCCACCCAGCCATACGCAGCAAATTCCACTGATCTCGCATACCGCTGGTGTGCGAGGCTAAATGTCTTAAGGTTATGGTTTCGCCAAAATCTGGTACTTCGGGAATGTATTGACGTATATCATCGTCAAAATCAAGCTTACCTTCTTCGGCGAGTAATAAAATGGCGAAAACGGTAAATTGCTTCGATACAGATGCAACGTGAAACATGGTGTCTGGCGTAACCGGTATATCGTATTCAAGGTTTGCACTGCCATAACCTTTTGAGAAGACAACCTCTCCACCTTGTAATACCGCAACTGAGGCGCCTGGCTTGTCAATATCATCAAATTGGGCGAACAGCTTGTCGAACTCAGAGGTTTGCTTCGCGACAGCATCATCAGGCACTGTAGAGTTTGAAGAAGGTTGGCAGGCGGATATACAGGTGAGCAGTGATAAGCCAATAACTATTCTAGCAGCAAGATGAGACACAATAACGATTCCTTGTTAACACTTGTTTTGCGATGTTCTTTGACGACGAGCCTAGAAAAAGTGAAAGCCGTTCAAAAGCGAATAGTAGAGTAAAACTGTTTTGGGCTATCGGCAATTATATTTTCTATTGTCGTATTACCTGATGTACCCACTTCATCTAACGCTTCTGCCATCTGTGGAAAATTAGCTTTCAAAGTGACTCTTTGCGCTTGCGTTTATTTAACACTGCATCGCCGTCTTCTTTTGAAAGCAAAATGCTGTCTGTAATACTAACCAATGCCAGTATTGCCATAAATACCATGGCGATAGTGAATGTTGTTAGATCTGGTGTATCGGCAGATTGACCGAGTATTAACGAAGCCACTGCTATGGCAAGTGCTGAAAGTGTTATTCCCAGCCCGCGATTCATTTGCATCAATATTGCCCCAAGGGTATTTGCATCGCGCATCTTATCTGGTGGAACGTCAGCAAAAGCGATGGTATTTAGCAAAGTAAGATGCATTGAACGGGTAATGCCATTGATGAAAAGCAGGGCTGCAATGGTAAAGGACGAGGTGCTTTCATTAATCATTGCCAAGGCGACAAAGCCTAGCGCAATAAGTACTCCGTTAACAATCAATACCGGTTTAAAGCCAAAGGTATTCATAATCCATGTTGTGGCAGGTTTAATAGCAAGATTACCTGCAAACAGCCACAGCAAGATGGAGCCTGCTTCTACAGGTGTATAGCCTAAGCCCAGTTGCAGCATCAGAGGAATAAGAAAAGGCGCACTGCCTAACGCAATGCGGACAACGGAACCGCCATATACGGACAGTCGAAAAGTGCGATGTTGCATTGCATCAAATGAGAAAAGCGGATTTTTAGCTGTTTTTATGTGCCATATGGCGAGTAGCATACCGGCAAAACCCATCGAAATAATGGTAGCACTTTCCATTATTCTTTCACCGTTACTGGCTAGAAACTCAATGCCAGCCATAAAAAGCGCAAATCCAAAGCCGGTGAGCAGAAAGCCCTTTACATCGAATGTGCTTACTTCGCCTTTTGTATTCTGAAGTAAATATGCCGAGGCAATAATCGCAATTAAGCCCAAAGGAATATTCATATAGAATATCCATTGCCAGCTGAAATGGGTGGCAATATAGCCGCCTAATACAGGGCCGAGCAAAGGTGCACTCAGCGCTGGCCAGGTAATGATGGCCACCGTTTTCACTAACTTTTCTTTGGGCAGGTCACGAAGTACCACTAACCGGCCAACGGGCACCATCATTGCCCCGCCAATTCCTTGCAATATTCTAGATAGGGTAAATTCAACCAAAGTGGTGCTTAAGCCACATAACACAGAGGCAAGGGTAAATACCCCAATGGCAGCAATAAAGATGGTTCTAGCGCCAAAGCGATCGGCAACATAGCCACTGAGGGGAATAAATAGGGTAACTGCAACAAGATATGCTGATACGCCAATTGAAAGGTGAGCTGCGGGGATCCCAAAGTCTGCTGCAATTACTGGAAGCGCCGTGGTTATAACGGTCGCATCCAGTATTTCCATAAAGAGCGCTCCCGCCACAAGCAGGGCGGTAGCGGCTTCTTTACTGAGTAATTTCAAAGGCGCGCACAACTCTTGCAACGCCAGTAACGTTGCGGGCAATATCAACTGCTGCGTTCGCTTCAAGGCTGGTAAGTTTGCCCATTAAGAAAACTTCCGAGTCTTGCACCACTACTTTTACCTGCAACGCTGGAACGCGCTCGTCAGCGACGATTTTTGTTCGTACCTTTGACGCCAACCAAATGTCATTGGCTTGTGTTCCTGCTCCGACAGGAGAGCCAACACGTAGCTGGTTGTGAATCTTTTTCAAATAATCTACGCTTTGAGCACGTTGAACGGCCTCAGAGACTAACGCTTGAGAAGGCGCTTGGCCTGTAAGCAGAGCAACGCCGTTATAAACATCAACTTGTAAGTTAGCTTGCTCTTTCAGTGCTTCGCTTTTTGACCATTGATAAGCTACTGCACTACTCGCGTTTTGATCGTCTAGCTGTGTTCCTACGGTTCGACGATCGTTAGCCACCTTTGCCGCCATAGCACCAGCCGCTCCAACGGCAACAACGCACCCCTGTAGCCCCATGGTAAAAATAATGCACAGTATAGTAAGGCACTTAGTTACGTGTTTCATAAATGAATAATTACTCGTCACCGTGATCAGCTGGGAATAAGCTATCGTCAATGCACTCGCACAAATTATGAATAACAAGTAAATGTACTTCTTGAATACGTGCAGTGCGGTTTGAAGGAACGCGAATTTCTACATCATGCTCGCTTAGAAAACCCGCCATTTCGCCACCGTCTTTACCGGTTAACGCAACAATTGTCATATCTCGAGACAGGGCCGCTTCCATTGCCGCAATAACATTTCGCGAATTTCCGCTGGTAGAAATTGCGAAAAGAATGTCGCCGGGCTGGCCTAAGGCACGTACTTGTTTAGCGAAAATTTCATCATAGCTGTAGTCATTGGCGATAGAGGTAATGGTAGATGTATCTGTACTTAGCGCTATGGCAGGAAGGCTTGGACGGTCTCTTTCGTAACGGTTTAGCATTTCAGAAGAAAAGTGCTGTGCATCGCCAGCCGAACCGCCATTACCGCAGCTAAGCACTTTGTTACCGCGAATAAGTGCTTCAACCATCATGTTAGCGGCTTTTTCAATCGACTCCGGCAAAATCTCAGACGCAGCAATTTTAGTTTGAATACTTTCAGTAAAGTTAGCTTTAATTTGTTCAATCATACTTCTTCTCTTTTAGGGCAAGCTGCTGACGGGACATCTTCACAGCTGTTTAGCGCGGGTAATGCGCTATGAGTTTGAGACTGGAAAAATAAATTATAATTCCATTCAGCCAATATTTTTTAGCCATTGAAGGCGATGGCCGTCGATAGCAATAACGTCGATGCGCAACGGGGTAGACGTTGAATTGAGGTTATTATCTAACAAATAGAACTCGAACGCAGCCTGAATTCGCTGCAGTTTTTTCGCGGTTACAAATTCTATCGCACTGCCATATTGTGCGCTTTTACGATATTTAACCTCAACACACACAATGGTATCGCCATCTTGCATAACAATATCGAGCTCGCCTCGACGAGTGCGATAGTTTCTACAGCGAAGCGTAAGGCCCTGTTGAGTTAAAAAATCACAGGCCTTTTGCTCTGCAGCATTCCCTTGCACTAATGACATAGTTAACTATTACTCAGAGATTGATTCGACTTTTTCATTGCGAATGATAGCTGTAGGCTGCTTTCTTTCTACTTCGCCGTTTTCATTTAATGATAAAGCCCCCGTTAAGCCATTGTGATGCAGGTAATTTAGCGTGTTTAATATACCTAGCTTAGGCAGCAGCTCATAAGCGTCGTAACCAAAAGCAAACAGACGCTTCTGCATGGTGTTTTGCCCATCGAATGCTTGTTCTACTGTTTGCGCGAGTGGCTTCCATTGATGTTGAGGCATCATCCATGGCATATCAATAAAGTGAATATTTTTGAGGTCTCGCCACTGATTTTTTCCGCTTTCGTAGTCCATAGACCTAGAGGTGGCATAAACTGGAATAGGTTTTCCACCAAGTGGGTTAAGGCTAGCTTCAATGATTGGGTTTAACAACTCAGTGTCTTGCGGAGAAGCGAAAGCGATAATTGCGTCGATATCTCGTCGGCTTCTAGGCATATTATAAACTTCGTCATTGGTCATATACTCAATCTGGTTAATACGCTCATTACTTTGCGCCACGTCTAATGCCGACGTAATACCTTCACGTAACGAGTTACTGTCGTTAAAGGTAACCGAGGTGATATTGGTTTTGTATTTACCTTCTGCTTTGTTGAGCGATTCCCAATGCGATTTAAACGTGTCGTCCATACGCTCATATAGCGAGCTTTGCTCTGTAATAACAATAGGCGCCCTAAACCCTTTGTTGAATATGAGTTCCGCCAGTTGTTTAGCTTCATCTTCGGGCGCTAAAGCAAAGAAGTTGGCAGCAATCGGACCATTTGCCGAACTCTGGGCTGATTCTAATGTATTGTCATCGCCGCGCTTTCCTTTGTCACCGTACTGGGCGTTGTTACTGTACTGGACATCGTTAAGAATAAGCTGTTGGCTATTGCTTGCTGATGTATTAAATGGCGTTTCAATTTGTGTAATATCGTCTGAGCGATTGAGGGCCAGCACATTCACCCCGACAGGCAGTGCAGGAATGATTCGTTCAACATTGCTTTTTAACAGCGGGCCTATAATAAATTTGGCGTCACCAATTTCTGCAATAATGTCGTTAACGTCTTTGTCTACTGTGTCAATGAAGTGAAGCGTAGGTAGATTGCGCTGATCTTGTCCAACCTCATTACCTTGCTTGTCTGCAATACTCTGGTAGTAAGCAGCCATAATTCCATTTTTTACAGTGCTTCCGGTAGTGGCAAGGCGACCAGATAGAGGAAGCAGTACGGTAATAGCGTTAATATTAGCGCGTTGAAGTTTTGTTGCGTTGAGAACGTCATCAGGGAAAGTGGCACCTAAACTATGCCCTGCATACACTTTTTGGAAGTTATTAAGATTTTCCGCAAGCTTCTCAGGCGAACTGCTATATTCTTCGGTTAATTTTCTGAGCGATACAAAAGGGGAAAGCGCAGAATACTGCTGAGCAATATCGTCTAGCGACGAGACAGGCATTGATGTTATCCACTTCCATACCTGTTCTACTTTTTGCTCGTCAGGTAGGTCCGTATTCAGAAGGCTATTTGCAGCGGCGCTGTAATTTCCATCTTTAGCAAATAACTGTGCTTGTAAATGCGCTTTTTCGATAAGAAGGTCTTTGTTACCTGACACTGGTTCCAGTAGTGACAATAATTCTTCGGCCGATACATCTGACTGGTTAGCGTATACTTTCGCCATTAACAAGGCATAAAAAGACTGATTTTCTGGAGAAACTCCATCTTGCTTTACTTCATAAAGAATTTGCTGCGCCATAATAGGTTTTTGTTGCAGCATATATAACTGTGCGGCTTCTAAAAGCAGACTGTCTCGTAACGCTTTATTTTGCATGTCGCTCCACACTTTTTTAGCTTCAACCAGCTTATGTTCGGGCGTGACTTCATTAACCAACGGAGTCTCTTTCACCGCGATAGGTCTACTCTTCGCCACGCTGACCGTTTTTTGTGCGGTGCTGCCACAGCCTGCTAGTAGTAATGGTGATAGCAATAATGAAGCTACCGCAGTACGGGTAATGTTTTTCCGAGAAAATCCGAGATGGCGCACAGTTTCATTCCTTTAACATCGATGAGCACTAAGTTTATCGTAACCTGTGTGAAAATCTATGCTTGGCAGCATAAACTGGACTAATGGCATGGTACACTTATCGCATTCATTAATTTTATTTCCGTGCTTTTACTATTTCTTATGACTAAACCAGCAACGTTGTACATTGTCCCCACGCCAATTGGGAACTTAAATGATATCAGTGCTCGCGCTATCGACGTACTCGGTGAAGTGAGTTGGATTGCAGCAGAAGATACTCGCCATAGTTCAAGGTTGCTACAGCACTTAAGCATTTCTACTAAAACACTGTCGCTGCACGATCATAACGAAGACAAGCGCGCAGCTATGTTATGTGAACGGTTAAAAGGTGGTGAGGCCGTAGCGTTAATTAGCGATGCAGGAACACCGCTAATAAGCGACCCTGGTTTTATTTTGGTACGACGCTGCCGCGAGCAGGGCATTCCGGTTTGCGCACTACCAGGACCGTGTGCAGCTATTACCGCTTTAAGCGCATCGGGGTTACCAACGGACAAATTTATATTCGAAGGTTTTTTGCCGGTAAAAGCGCAGGCAAGAGAAAGCGCGGTTTCTGCTTTATTAGATAGACCCTACACAAGTGTATTTTACGAAGCGCCACGCAGAATTTTAGACACAGTTACGCTTATTCAGCGGGTATTGGGCGAAAGGCACATTGTTATTGCAAAAGAGCTTACCAAAACCTTCGAAACCTATGTAAGCGGCAGCGCGCAAGATGTTATCAATTATCTTACGTCTGATGCTGCTCATCAAAAGGGTGAGTTTGTCGTAATGATAAGCCCAGCTCCAGTGAGTGAACAGGAAATTCCAAGTGAGGCAATGTCATTGCTAAACACGCTTTGTGAGCATATTCCACTTAAAAAGGCTGCGGCTGTAGTTGCCGGTCACTATGGGCTGAAGAAAAACGCCCTCTATCAAGCAGGTTTAGACGCAAAATAGTAAGCCTTTAGCGCGTTAGTAAACCTTTAGCGCATTGGTCAATAGTCCCTAGTTTCACGTTTTTCACTGATCTTAACTGTCTATTGGGAGTTACCAATAGATAGTTTTCATTAAGATAATTTGGACAACAGCAAATGGAGGCGTAAATGAAAAAAACACTGAAAATCACCATGCCAGAAGGTAAGTGGATGGTAGATGTTTTCTCAAAGGCTAATGATTCTGGAGAGTTCGATTTAGTGCACCCTAATACCAGTGCTGAAATTTCGTTTAATGAAGGCGAGATGTATGGTTTTCGCTATAGCGTAAGCGGAAAGCAAGGTACAAAATTTACTATTGAACTGGATGATACAGTGTTAGTAGAAGGTGAAATCGATAAAAGCGAGACTGCGAAAGGCAGCGGTGTTATTTAAGCGGCATCAACAGGTACTGCAAAAGTCGGCTAACGTAAGCCGACTTTTTATTACTCTTCTACAGTTACCAATAGGTGTGAGATGTAGCAATAAGTGTGCGTTGTCAAAGCCCCTTGATAAACTCGAGGGGAGTTGTCACAGAAAAACGTGACCAGATTTATCAGCTTAAGACAAGCGCCCTTTAAAGTCCTCATAAGTGAAGCTTCTTACCAATTCAAATTCGCCATTTGAGCGTAATATGCCAATGGACGGATGATCAACCCCATTGAAAAACGTGGTTTTTACCATGGTGTAATGCATCATATCTTCGAACTGAACACGGCTTCCCGCTACGAGAGGTTTATCGAATGAGTAGGTGTCTATTACATCGCCAGCAAGACATGAGTTGCCGCCAAGTTTGTAGTTGTGGGCTTTCTCATTAGGCAACGCCGCATTTAATACGGTAGGCCTGTAGGGCATTTCAAGCACATCTGGCATATGCGCAGTGGCAGAAATATCCAATATGGCAATATCACCTTCGTTATTTACTACATCCACTACTTCTGAAATTAAAGGGCCAGTTTGCCACGCTACTGCAGAGCCCGGCTCTAGAATTATATCAAGGTGAGGGTAGCGCTCTTTAAATGCCGACAGTGTGTTGATTAAGTGTTCAACATCGTAGCCTTCACTTGTCATTAAATGACCGCCGCCTAAATTCAGCCATTTCAACTGATGTAGCCACTTACCAAATCGCTTTTCAATGGCTTGCAATGTGCGCTCCGTTGCAAAAGAATCGCACTCGCATAAATTGTGGCAGTGAAAACCTTCAATTCCATCAAGGCTTATACCCTCTAACTCATCCGCTCTTATCCCTAATCGCGAGCCGGGTGCAGCTGGGTCGTAAAGGGGCGTATCTGCTTCTTGATGCTCTGGGTTAATTCTCAGTCCAAGTGATACGTCTTTTAGCGCTTCACGATGGGTATGCCACTGGCTAAGGCTGTTAAACGATAAATGATGCACTAATGTGGCGAGTTCTTTTGCATCCTCAGCTTTGTAAGCAGGGGAATAGGCATGAACCTCTTTGCCCATTTCGGCTGCTAATTTTGCCTCCCATACTGAACTCGCGGTGGCTCCGTGAAGATATTGCCTGTCTCTTATACACATCTGACGCTGCCGACGATATGCAGTGTGTAG
>OJFL01000627.1_pt1 | contig 17147 bp, 15 predicted proteins | sample 1594131 | NCBI WGS metagenome assembly OJFL01 (sample SAMN05416782, study PRJEB24817) | seawater metagenome | isolation source: Sea water | place: Canada:Atlantic | collected 2013-07 | reverse complement strand
CTTTAGCTTCACGAGATTTTACAGGTGTTTTTTTAGCAGCATCTAACAATCCTGATATAAGTTTTTCTGCTCCTGGTAAATAGGGATCATATGCTAGTTTAATTAAAGAGTTTAAAGTTAGATCCTCTGCTTTTTTTAATAGAGGAATTGCATGAATACCTCTAAAGTTTTCTGGAAATGAAGACATATATCCAGGATAATCCTCTTTTTTTGGACTGTATTCTGCTGCAGAGCTAAATGGTGTAGAGTTACAGTTTTGTATCCAATGTGTTGGAGGGTTTTTTACAAAAATATTTTCCTCTAACTTGTGTAACCCTTTCCAATCTGTAGCTGGATTACTTCCATCTACTGGTTTTGTATAATCAAATTTTTCATCTCTCACAGGAATGAAATTTCCGTGATAGTAGGCGATGGTTCCGTCTGCATCTGCATAAACAGTATTGTTTGAAGAATTTGTTCTGATATCCATCATATCATGAAATTCATTGTGATTTGATTTTTTTGTTCTAGTAAATGACTGCTCCAATGCTTTTATAGGGCTCCACATTAAGGCAGTTGATATCCAATGATTACCCTCAAAATGTGTAATTGGTCCATGGTGAGTTCTGAATAAAGTAAAGTCATTAGAGGAGATTCCAGTATTTGTAGCATATTTTAATGAGACCTCAATAGAATCAATTGGAAGTGTTTTTTCTCCATATTTATAATGTGTTCTATCATTAGTTTTTACAATAGTTTCTTTAAATTCATCAATAATGTCTGTCCCTGTGGAAGTGTGCATCCATCCAGTTTTCTCGTTAAAGCCTTGATATATAAAAAATTGACCCCAGGTTGTAGCTCCGTATGCATTTAAACCCTCTTCGCTAACAACATGAGATTCTCCTCTGAAAAAAAAGGAGGTATGAGGATTTATTAATAACATGGCATGTCCAGAAGCTGTTTTTTCTCCACCTATTGCAAAACCATTAGAACCTCTTGGTTCATCATCTTTTAAGCGAATTAATCCATCAGAAATTGCTATTTTTTTTGATTTTTTTTGAGGTCCATAAAAATCTCTTATTTTTTCAGTAGAGACTCTTTCAATATCTCCTCCAATAGAACCCTCGCTAAAATACATAGGCATCCAAGGCTCAAAATGAGTAATTAACTTAGGAGTTACTTCTGGATGATTTTTTAAATAAAAGTTAATACCATCTGCAAATGCAACACAAAGTTCTTGTAGCCATTTAGGGCTTTTTTCATAATTTAAAATTGCTTCTTCTTTAGTCATGAAGAGATTGGCTCTTACATCGCTATACAAGGCTTTTTCTCCATCAACTTCAGCCAAACGACCAATTGCCCAGATATAATTGCGTTCTACGCGATTAAAATCATCTTCACATTGAGCATATAGCATTCCAAATACAGCATCGGCATCTGTTTTTCCATAAATATGAGGAATACCAAAGTCATCTCTTATAATTTCTGTATTTTCAGCTCTGTGATTCCATCTTTCTTCCTCATTAAGAGAACTTATGTTTGTTTCTGATGTTGAACAACTAATAATTAAGAAGCTAGTGACGATTAAAATAAATTTTTTCATGAGATGATAATTAAAAAAATGAATCAGCAAGATAAAACTTAATAGAAAGGTAACCTAAACAAATGTATCTTTGCACTATAGCTTTTAATATTAGAAAAAAAGAGTGTAAATGAAAAATTATATATCTGAATTTATAGGCACTTTTGCCATGGTTTTTTGTGGAACTGGCGCCATGACTATTAACGAAGTTACAGGTGGAGATGTTACCCATGTTGGTATAGGAATTACTTGGGGATTAATTGTTATGGCAATGATTTATGCTTTTGGAGAAATATCAGGAGCTCATTTTAATCCGGCGGTATCTATTGCATTTGCTTATGCAAAAAAGTTTTCTTGGAAAGAAGTTCCCAAGTATATATTTTTCCAGGTAGCGGGTGCTTTTGCTGCGAGTTTATTATTGATGTGGTTATTTCCTAAAAGTGAACTATTGGGAGCAACAATTCCTTCTGTTGATGTATGGCGAGCTTTTGTATTAGAACTAATTCTCACATTTTTTCTAATGGTTGTTATTATTAACGTTTCAACAGGAAGTAAAGAGGTAGGAATGATGGCTGGAATAGCTATTGGGTCTGTAGTACTATTGGAAGCACTTTTTGCTGGCCCCATTACTAATGCATCAATGAATCCTGCACGATCGCTAGCTCCAAATATTGTTTCTGGAAATATTAAAGGACTTTGGTTGTATATATTAGCCCCAATCATAGGAGCTTTATTAGCGGTGGTAAGTTGTAAATTTGTGAAGTACGAAAATTGTTGTGATGAAGAATGTTAGCATACTTGGATGTGGTTGGTTGGGAAAACCTATGGCAGTTTCTTTAATAAATGATGGTTTTTCAGTTAAAGGCTCCACAACATCAGAAATAAAAATTCATGAATTAGAGGCTTTGAATATAGAAGCTTACACAATAGATATTACAGAATTTGAAGAGTTTGATTTATTTTTAACATCAGATATTCTTTTAATAGCCATTACCTCAAAAGACATTGATGCGTATGAAAGATTAATTGAACAAATTGAAATCTCACCGATTCAAAAAGTTATTTTTATTAGCTCCACTTCAGTATATCCAGCTTCAAATTCTATAGTTACTGAAGAGACAGTAACAATCAATACACCACTTTCAGAAATTGAAAATCTTTTTAAAAATAACACGTTTTTTGAAACAACAATTATTCGTTTTGCTGGATTATTTGGCCCTGGTAGACATCCAGGAAATTGGTTTAAAAATGGTAAAATAATACCACAACCTAATGGGTTTGTGAATATGATACACCAGGAGGATTGTATTAATATTATTCATGAAATTATTGATCAAAACTGTTGGAATACAACTTTTAATGCCTCGAGTAATGATCATCCAACTAGAAAAGATTTTTATATAAATGCGAGAAATAGTTTGAATTTTAAAATGCCAATATTTGAAGAAAATTCACAATTGAAATATAAAATAATAAGTTCAAAAAAGTTACAAGAAGTTTTGAGTTACGAATTTATTCATGATAATATGTTGTCAATTTAAGAATATTTCTTTTTTCTCAAATATTGAAATAAAAGACCAAAAGTCAATAAAGCCGTTAGGGGAAAAATAATGTTTACAAACTGCCAATAGGTTTTTTCTTGGTAAGCTCTTTTTTTATCCAACAAATTAATTTGGATATTTTTATTTCTCAATTCAATTAAGCCATTATCATCTAACAAGTAATCTACTACATTCAATAAAAATTCTTTGTTTCCAAATTGTTCATCTGTCCATTTATCTCTAGCTAAGTCAAAAGGTTTTCCTTTTTGTAGTTGATTTCTTCCAATATCTCCATCAGAAATAACCACCATTTTATTATAAAGACTCTTTTTTCTAAAATTATGAATACTAAAAGGTTTAACCCTGTCTGTATACATTGAGTTAAAAAAACCTTCTGTTAAAAGACCAGTAATTTGAAAACCAGATGAGAATTCTTCCTCTTTAGGTTCTTTAGCTATACTATTAAGCTTTATAATAGCAGGAGTTCCTACTTTTTTTGTTAATATAGAGCTCATTAGTAAAGGTGTTTTTTTTAAATTATTCTGAAGCGTATCTATTTGATTTGCAAATCGTAACCTAACAGGTGTGATATTCTTTGATATAGCATGATTTGGATTTCCTGACACCAAAGGATGGTAAAACCAATTTAAATTTTGAAATTGAGGTTTATTTCCTATGTTTCCTGTGGCTAAAGGAATTTTTGCAGCATATAAATCTTGGAGTAAGGTTGCATTTACTCTTAGGCCATACGAGAAGAAAAAATCAGTTAAATTTAGATCTCTGGGGTAAGCCAACATGCTACCATTATTATACAAGCTATCTGTGTCTGCTTGAACGTTTTCTAGCATCCACAATGTTTTTCCTCCATTTATAATGTATTGATCTAAGACTAACTTTTCGTTTTCTGTAAATGGTTGTGTTGGTTTTGCTATGATGGTAAGGTCAAATTGTTGAAGATCAAGTAAAGTTTTTAAAGGGTTAGTCGTTACAGAATCTAAGGTAAACTTTGCCAATCGATGTTTTTTTGTCACCTCACTTAAAAAGGAATATAATTGTACATCAGATAATTCACCATTTCCAGAGAGAACAGCTATTTTTTTTTCTTTTTCTTCTTGAAGTTCATAGATCGCATTACTAAAAGAAAACTCTAAGTTTTCTATAGCTTTTTCTAACTGATCTTCTTGAGATTGTGCAGTTCCATTTGTTAATAAGGAAACCTTATTTTTTTTATTTTTATATGAGATTTCTGCCCAAGGAAAAATTATAGCATTAGATAATATCCCATCTTCTTTTACGGTTAATTGACTGGGAATCATGCCTGCTTTTATTAATTTTTCTCTTTGATTGTCTGGACGTATAAATTGAATTTTAATTCGTGAGTTTTTAGCGCTTAATTCCTCCAAAAACTGTCTAGTTTCGATTTGTAAGCGTTTAAATTCTGAGGGAAAATCACCCTCTAAATATACTTTGATAAGTAGTTGTTTGTCAATCTTATTAATAAGGTCTTCTGTGACCTTAGCAATAGTATACCTGTTGTCTTTAGTTAAATCAATTCTGGTATAAAACCTTTGATTTATAATATTAATTAGAATTAATACTAAGGCTAATTTTAAAATATGTTTTAATCTTTTATTCATTCATTAACTTTTGTTTGGTCAAAAATAAAAAGAAGACAATTATGCTTATAAAATAAAATACATCTCTACTATCTAAAACCCCTCTACTAATACTTTTAAAATGTGCATTAATTCCAAATAATTTTATGATGTAAGATGAGTTTCCAAATGAATCTGCAAGGGCATCAAACCCAAAGAAGAAAAAGAAGGTTATTAAAGCTCCAGTTAAGAAAGCAGCAATTTGATTTTTTGAAATAGAGGAGGTGAAAATTCCTATTGAAGCAAATGAACTGGACAATAAAAACAATCCAATATATGATCCAATAGTACTTCCATAATCAATATTTCCAATTGGATTTCCTAATTGATTGATAGAATATACATAAGTAAAGGTAGGAATAATAGCAATCATAATTAATAATACAACTGCAAAAAACTTGCTCAAGATAATCTGAGAATTTGTGATGGGCTTTGTCTTTAAAATTTCGATAGTACCTGTTTGGAATTCATATGAAAATGTTTTCATAGTAATCGCAGGGACTAAAAATAATAATAACCACGGAGTGAAATAGAAAAAACTAGTAAGGTCTGCAAAGCCAGCGTTTAAAATATTTAACTCATTATTAAAAACCCACAAAAACAACCCGTTAACCAATAAGAAAATTCCAATAACCAAATAGGCAATTGAAGAGGTGAAAAATGAATTGATTTCTTTTTTTAATATCGCTAACATTGATATAAATTTATTTTATTAAAATTAGAAAGGAAAGTTTTTGTGTGCTTTTTATGAAAACTCATTGTAACAACTCTTCCTAAGACATGTTTAAGTAAACTCTACAGTTATTGTATCTCTATAATCTAATCCAAGTAATGAAGTGGCTCCTCCAACAGTTTTTAAATTACTCCTATAAATGGCAATTTCTAAATACCCAGCTGAATTAAATAAAGCCAATTTATTTCCATCAAATTGACGAGAGTCTGAAGGATTTTCTCCTAATATTTCATTGTATTTATTTACTATTTTTGTAAAAGTATACCTAGCTGCAGAAATTTTAAAATTTCTTCCTTTTCCTATATCTACAAAAAGCTTTTTATTAATATTACTTATGATATTTCCATAATTATCAATGTAGATGACACCTCCCGTAATTGTTTTTTGATCTTGGCTAACCTTTGGCTGAATTTCTGTCATTTCTTTGAAAGAGGCCGTTTCTTTTCCAATTACAGTTAAGTTTCCACCTCTAGATATAAAACAAGCCACTTGAACAAAAACATCCAACACAGGGAAGCTGCTCTCTATTCTATCATGGATATTAATTTCTACAACTTTTGTTGGTTTGATGTCCTTAGTAATCATACAAATTAATCCATTATCTGGGCAAATAAAATAGTGATTATCTATAGCCAAAGCAATGTGTTTGTTAGTGTCACTTAATTCAGAGTCAACTCCAATAATATGAATCGTTCCTTCAGGAAAGCTCTTATATGAGTTTTTTAATATATAAGCAGTTTCAGTAATGTTAAATGGAGAAATATGATGAGTAATATCAACAATTTTTGCATCAGGTAACTCTGAGTATATGGCCCCTTTAACGGCACCTACAAAGTGGTCTTTTGTTCCAAAATCAGTAGTTAATGTAATTATAGACATTAAAATTAGCTGTTAATTAAATGTGTAAAAGTTGCTTAAAAATTTCACACAAAGCTAAACATTTCTGAAAATTTATTCACTATTTTTAAGTTGTATTATTAATAATAACCAATAAACTAAAAACATTTGAACGAACGCATCATTGAGCTTACTGAAATTAATCCAAAAGATTTCTTTGGAGCGCACAATAGCACTATAGAACAATTAAAAAGATATTTTCCAAAAATTAAAATAGTTGCTCGGGGATCAAAACTTAGAATTTATGGAGAGTCTGATCTTCTTAAAGAGTTTGAAAAGCGCTTAGGTATGCTTATTAAATATTTTAATCGATATAATAAATTAGACGAGAACAGTATTGAAAGAATTTTAACTTCTACAGGTAAAGAAGAAAAGTCAAGCGGAGTAAAAGCAAAAGATATTTTAGTTCATGGTGTTAATGGTAAGCATATAAAAGCTCAGACAGAAAATCAAAGAAAAATGGTTTCCATGATGCAGAAAAATGACATGTTGTTTGCTGTAGGACCAGCAGGAACTGGAAAAACATATACTGCTGTAGCTCTAGCAGTAAAGGCTTTGAAGGAAAAAGAAGTTAGAAGAATTATTTTAACAAGACCAGCGGTTGAGTCAGGCGAAAATTTAGGATTTCTACCGGGAGATTTAAAAGAAAAATTAGATCCTTATATGCAACCGCTTTATGATGCACTAAGAGATATGATACCTCACGAAAAATTAGAATCATATTTAGAAAAAGGTGTAATTCAAATTGCCCCACTTGCTTTTATGCGAGGAAGGACATTAGACAACGCTTTTGTAATTTTAGACGAGGCTCAGAACACTACTCATAATCAAATGAAAATGTTTTTAACCAGAATGGGTAAAAATGCTAAGTTTGTGATAAATGGAGATCCAGGACAGATAGATCTCCCCAGAAAACAAATTTCTGGATTAAAAGAATCATTATTAGCACTAAAAGATATAGATGGGATAGCTCAAATATATTTAGATGACAAAGATGTGATACGTCACCGATTAGTAAAAAGTATTATTAGTGCTTATAAAGGAATTGAAACTGTTTAATTTTAATACTCTTTGACTATGTTTGCACTCCAAATTATTTAAAAATTTTATGAATACCATAAACGAAACTAATTTTCAATTCCCAAAACAAAAAGATGTCTATAAAGGCAAAGTCAGAGAGGTTTACAGTATTGATGATAAATTACTTGTTATGATAGCATCAGACAGATTATCAGCTTTTGATGTAATCATGCCCAGACAAATTCCTTTTAAGGGGCAAATACTTAATCAGATTGCCACTAAAATGATGAAGGAGACAGAAGATTTAGTTCCCAATTGGTTAATTGCTAATCCAGATGAAAATGTAGCTATTGGTCATTTATGCTCACCTTTTAAAGTAGAAATGGTGATAAGAGGTTACCTATCAGGACATGCAGCCAGAGAATATAAACTTGGAAAAAGAATTTTATGCGGTGTTCCTATGAAAGAGGGAATCAAAGAAAATGGTAAATTTCCAGAACCAATTATTACTCCATCTACAAAAGCTGAAAATGGTGATCATGACGAAGATATTTCTAGAGAAGATATTCTATCAAAGAGTATAGTATCTGAAAAAGATTATTTGGTCTTGGAAGATTATACAAGAAAATTATTTCAAAGAGGAACTGAAATTGCTGCAAAGCGTGGTTTGATTCTAGTGGATACAAAATATGAATTTGGAAAAACAGAAAAAGGTGAAATAGTACTTATTGACGAAATTCATACACCAGATTCTTCACGGTATTTTTATCAAGATGGTTATGATGAAAGGCAAGCTAAAGGCGAAAGTCAAAAACAGTTGTCAAAGGAGTTTGTTCGTCAGTGGTTAATTGAAAATGGTTTTCAAGGTAAAGAAGGTGACCTTATTCCCTCAATGTCAGATAAGAAAATCATGGAAATTTCTGAGCGTTATATTGAGCTATATGAACAAATTACAGGAGATGTTTTTATAAAAGCAAATACCTCAAAGGTTCTAGAAAGAATAGAAAAAAATACGACTTCCTTTTTAAACAGTTTTTTAAAATAGTTGCTCAATGAAACCAGTAACAATTAAAAAAATTAAAGACGAATTACATTATAAATCTCCTCATGAATTGGTTGAATTATGTTTAAAATTGTCTAAGTTTAAAAAAGAGAACAAAGAATTGCTTACCTATTTGTTATTTGATGCAGAAGATGAGGAAATGTATATCAATAATGTAAACGAGTATATTACACTTCTTTTTGATGATATAAACACAAAAAGTTTTTTTTACATAAGAAAAAGTGTGCGTAAAATATTAAAGCTCACTAAAAAGTACATTCGCTATTCCAAAAAAAAGGAGACAGAAGTAGAGTTATTATTACACTTTTGTAAAAAACTCAAAAAGTTATCACCCTCAATATCTAAAAGTCCTCGTTTATTAAATGTTTACAACAGGCAAATTATTTTAATAAAGAAAGCTATAGCCACTTTACATGAAGACTTACAATATGATTATCAATTAGAATTTGATCATTTACTAGATGAATAAAAAAGAGCGTCCAATACTTAAAAACTTAATAAAAGAGGGTACTAGTGATTTTGAATATTTTCAAAATATCACAATCCGTCCAATTATAAAAATGCAACATCATTTATTAATACTTTCCTTAAATAACTACTTGAAAAAAAGAAAAATTAGTTTAGAAAACTTATCAGATATCCAAATAATAAATAAAATAAATTCCATTTTTAATAAAGATATATCCTACAGAAATATATGTTTAGGTTTTGTTATCGGTCATTTTTCTTCTAAGGAATACATGTATTACATAAATCACTCTTCAGAAATTCACAAAAGGATTATAAAAATCATTCACAAAAGGTTTGAGGACAGTTTGAATGAGATTTTAATTTAAAACATTTTCAGAAGAATACGAAAACCCACAAAGGCAATTAAAATTGCTGTACCCTTTTTTATTTGAATTGGTGATAGAAATTGTTGGCTAATCCTATTTCCTACAAAACTACCTATTAAAACCACTATGACTAACATTATGGTAAGATCCCAATCTATAGATATATCAGTGTTGAAAGAATAGCCTAAAATTCCACTGATAGAGTTTAATAAAATAAATAGACTGGCAGTTGCTGCTATTCTTTTTGGGGTATCCCATTGTCTTAGGTGTAACAATGGAGCTAAAAAGATTCCTCCACCTATTCCTACCATACCAGAGATAAAGCCAATTATACCAGCATAACTACTATTTTTTGACAGATTAATGTGGCTTGTATTTACGCGTTTTGAGACAATCTTATTGTTAAACCACATGACAAGAGATGCTAATAATAGCGTGAAGCCTAATGAGGTGAAAAATATATTCTTGTTCACTTCAATAAATCCACCAATAAAAGCCAGAGGAATACTAAAAGATATTATAGGAATAACTTTTTTCCAATCATAGAGTCGTTGTTTTTGAAAATGAATAACATTTAAACTTACCACTGCGATATTACATAACAATGAAATGGATCTAATTTGTGTAAAAACGATCCCTGTGACTGCTAAAATTGCTAAATAACTTGATCCGCCACCAAATCCAACAGAAGAATAAAGAATAGCAATAACAAAAAATAATAAAAAAATGTGCCAATAAATTGCTAGAAGATTGGTGATTATTTCTATGTTCATAAAGCTAATATAGTTTTATAAAGTATTAAAATTCATAATTATTTGATTTTTCAGAAATAGAATTCGTAATAATGGCAAATAAAAATAGGTTGCTATATTTTTGTTAATATGACACTTAATATTTGTTTTGCATACCATTTGTCATTTACTTTTATATCATAAATAAATTAAATGAAAAAAAATAAAAAAAAGCAAAAAGTCACAATGACTAAAGCTTTTAAAACCATTATTTGGCCAAGGCGTAATTTGGTTTTTATAGGATTGTTTTTAATTTTAATAAATAGATTATCTGGGTTTGTTCTCCCACTAAAGTCAAAAGATTTATTAGATGATATTTACCCAAATAAGGATATGAATTCTTTATATGATTTACTGTGGATTGTTGGATTTGCCCTACTAATTCAAGCAATTACCTCTTTTTTATTGACAAGAATACTAAGTGTTCAAGCTCAATATCTCATCTCAGAATTAAGAGCTCAAGTTCAAAAGAAAGTTTTATCACTACCAATTAGTTTTTTTGATAATACAAAATCAGGAGCTTTAGTCTCAAGAATTATGAGTGATGTAGAAGGTGTTAGAAATTTAATTGGTACAGGTCTTGTTCAATTAGTTGGAGGAGTAATTACTGCTATTATATCTCTGGTTTTATTAATTCAAATTAATCCTTGGATGACATTATTTGTTTTTTTACCAGTGAGTGTTTTTGGCTTTATAGCTTTAAAAGCATTTAAATACATTCGTCCAATTTTTAGAAATCGTGGAAAGATTAATGCTGAGGTAAAAGGAAGATTAACAGAAACTTTATCTGGAGTTAGAGTTATAAAAGCGTTTAATGCAGAAAATCAGGAAAATGAAACTTTTGAAAGAGGTGTAGATTCTTTATTCCAAAATGTGAAAAAAAGTTTAACTGCTACTGCTGTTATGACAAGTTCATCAACTTTTTTATTAGGATTAGCTTCAGTTGGAATTATGGGAATCGGAGGTTATTTTATGATTGAAGGCCAGTTAACAACTGGAGATTTTTTGAAGTTTACATTACTTCTAGGTTTTATGATAGCACCAATAGTTCAGATGAGTAATATTGGAAGTCAATTAACAGAGGCTTTAGCTGGGTTAGATAGAACAGAAGAACTTATGAATATGGAGGCCGAGGAAGATGACAAAGAGAGAACTCTTGCATTAAAAAAAGTAGATGGAGATATCGTATTCAATAATGTTTCTTTTTCCTATGAAGAAGGAAAAGAGGTACTACATAATATAAACTTTCATGTACCTCCTGGTTCAGTTACAGCTTTGGTGGGAAGCTCTGGTTCTGGAAAGTCTACTATAGCAGGATTGTCTGCTACTTTTTTAAACCCTACCTCAGGTACTATAACCATAGACCATCAAGACATGTCTAAAATCAAATTGTCTAGTTATAGAAAATATCTTGGGGTTGTTTTACAAGACGAATTTTTGTTTGAGGGATCTATCAGAGAAAATATTCTTTTTCCTAGACCAAATGCTCTAGAGAGTGAATTGCAAAGCGCTGTAAACGCTGCCTATGTAAATGAGTTTACAGATCGTTTTGAAAATGGTTTAGACACCTTGATTGGTGAAAGAGGAGTAAAGTTGTCTGGTGGGCAAAGACAACGTTTAGCCATTGCTAGAGCTATTTTAGCAGATCCAAAAATTATTATTTTGGATGAAGCTACTTCTAGTCTAGATACAGAAAGTGAATCCTTAATTCAGAAAAGTTTGTCTGAACTGGTAAAAAACAGAACCACTATTGTTATTGCACATAGATTGAGTACCATTAAGAAAGCAGATCAAATATTAGTAATTGAATCTGGAAATATTGCAGAAAGAGGAACTCATAACGAGTTAATAGAAGCCAAGGGGAGGTATTATGATTTATACACCTACCAAGCAAAGATTTAATTAGAAAAAGTTTTTTTTATTTTTTTTTATTTATCCTATTTTGGATATTTTTTAAAACAAATTCGTAATATTTCTTGTTAGAAGCTATAAAATGATTACTTATTTTAGCATCATTCAAAAGATCATAACATCTTTCAATACTCACTAGCTTTAGAGCTTCAACTTCTTCTTCTTGACAAATGAGCTGATCTATGCCTACCTTCAGTTCTGCAATAAAGACATGATGAAACTCATTATCTATAATGCCAGTATCATATTTTTGAAAGGAGTTAAAAACACCAATCTTAACCAATTCATTTTCATTAATTATCAATCCAATTTCTTCTTTAATTTCTCTTACAGCACCAGATTTAAAACTTTCAGCAGCATTAATATGTCCAGCAACACTGACATCCCAAAGTAAGGGGTAAATTATTTTTGAAGCTGCCCGTTGTTGTAGTATAACTTTTCCTTTGTTGGTATAAAACCAAATATGTACAGTGGCATGATATAATCCTGTTTTGTGAACAATAGATTTTAAACAAGTTTCACCTGTCTTATAGCCTTCTATATCTAAAACATCAATAAGTTCATCCATAAAATTTAATTCATTGCATTTTTTATACAAGCTATCAAAGCGTTGAAATCTTCTTTAGTATTGTATAGATGACAAGAAATTCTAATATATTTCCCTCTAAAAGAAATGAAAATTTTAGCTGTAGTTAATTTTTTTCTAAGAGTATTTATATCTAAATTTTTAGGAAGTTTAACACCAAATAAATGATGCGACCTATCTGATGAGTTTTCGATAAAGCAGCCCATTTTTTGAAGCTCAATAACAGCATTTTTTGTGACATCTTCACAATAGGATTGTATAGAATTAGGAGTCCATTTCAGAATCTGTTTCAGCGCTGCTATTTGCATTTTTACATAAATAAAACTTGCATGTTCACCAGAAGAATATCTGTTGGCCAGTGGTTTGTATTTAGATTCGTAATTTGTTAGGTTAATTAAGTCTTCACTATTTAGTCTGTTAGACCAATTTTCTTCTATAGGAGTTCCATGATCAAAATAGGATCCAAAATAGCCATAAGCACAACCGTAGGGTCCAAATAACCATTTATATCCAGCACATATTAAAGCATCTGGTTTAATTTTTTTCACAGAAAATGGTAAAGCCCCTATTGATTGACTTCCATCTATAACTAATAATGAATTGTGTTTGTTTGTTTTTTGACGAATGGCTTTCAAATTAAATAAGGTTCCACTAGCCCAGTGAATATTTCCTAAGCTAACTAAAGCAGTTTTATTACTAATGGCGTCTAAAATTGCTTTATTCCATTGCTTTCCTTGGTTAATCTCAGTCTTTGGACGTTTTACTACTTTAATTTTTGCTTCAAATTTATCAGCTAGATTTCTCCAAATGTAGTAGTTGCTGGGAAACTGCTCTTCAATAAGAAGTATTTCCTCACCTTTTTGTAAAGTAATGTTATTAGCAATAGTTGCCATTCCATAAGATGCTGAGGGGATATTAGCTATTCTATTATAGTCTTCTACATCAATCAATGAAGCAAATAGTTTTTTGAGCTCTTTAACGGGTTCAAAGTAATAATCTGCAACAATTTTATAAGGATGACTTTTTTCTAATACAGCAGAAATTCCAGCTCGTTCAACAGCCTTAAAAGAGGGCGATTGACTCGCTATATTTAAATAATTGATATTTTCAGGAATATCAAAAAGCTGTTTCTGATTTTGTAACATTTTTTTTAATCAAAATAAGAGAAAGTTTCATTCCCTTTAACTTTTAAAAGAGACTCATATATTAGTTTAATGACATTTTCAACATCATCTCTATGAACCATTTCAACTGTAGTATGCATATACCTGAGTGGCAAAGAAATTAAGGCAGAGGGAACACCACCATTACTGTAGGCAAAAGCATCAGTATCAGTTCCGGTTGCTCTAGATAGTGCAGATCTTTGAAAAGGAATATTTTTTTCTTCAGCAGTTTCAGTAATTAAATCTCTAAGTTTTTGTTGAACAGCTGGAGCATAGGCTATTACAGGACCCTCACCATTCTTTATATGCCCCTCTTTCTTCTTATCTATCATTGGAGTGGTGGTATCATGAGTAACATCAGTAATTATAGCCATGTTTGGTTTTATGGTATGTGATATCATTTCAGCACCACGTAATCCTATTTCTTCTTGCACAGAGTTAGTGATGTAAAGTCCAAACGGAAGCTGTTTTTTATTCTCATGAATTAGTCTAGCAACTTCAGCGATCATAAAACCACCCATTCTATTGTCTAAAGCTCTACAAACAAAATTTGAATTATTTAGTATGTGAAACTCATCTGGATAGGTAATTACACACCCTACATGAACACCAAGTTTTTCAACTTCTTCTTTAGTATTACAACCACAGTCAATAAATATATTTTCAGGTTTTGGAGCTTCTTCTTTAGCTCTGTCTCTTGTGTGAATAGCAGGCCAACCAAATACACCTTTTACAATTCCATTCTTGGTGTGAATGTTTACAATTTTACTTGGAGCAATTTGATGGTCACTACCACCATTTCTTATCACATAAATTAAACCATTATCAGAAATATAATTTACATACCAAGATATTTCATCTGCATGCCCCTCTATAACTACTTTATATTTAGCTTCAGGATTGATTACAGCAACGGCTGAACCGTAAGTATCTGTGATAAATTCATCTACGTATGGTTTTAAGTAATCCATCCATATTTTTTGCCCTTCCCATTCATAACCAGTTGGTGAAGCATTATTTAAATATTTTTCTAAAAAGGAAATTGATTTTTTATTTAATATAGATTTATTACTCATGTTATATGTTTTCTGTTTCTGTAAAAATAAACCATTTCTTACACCTTAAAAACAAATAGTAAAACTTATTGTAAATTTTATGAATAATTTACCGTTGAATCTATCATTTATAATGTATTAAGTTTTGTTAATTATAATATCTTTGTAGTAAAAATAGAACTTTTGAGAAAAATATTTTTTCTTTTACTTTTCATTCCTTTGACTTTAATAGCTCAAAAAAAAGATTCAGCACCACTTGATCTAGAAGATTATATTTTGGTGAAAAGAGGAGATACTTTAACAATCAATTTAGATGAATTAACAATTTTACCAAAACATGATTTTAATTCACCTACAGATACCCGTTATTATTATTGGTTTAAAAGAAAAGTATTTAAGGCCTATCCTTATGCTAAAACAGCATCACAAAGATTGGATTCGTTAAATTCTAGATTAAAAAGAATTAAAACTAAAAGAGGGAAAATTAAGTATACTAAAAGAGCACAAAAATATCTTGAAGGAGAATTTACAGATCAATTAAAAAAAATGACTCGTACTGAAGGGAGAATTTTAATAAAACTAATATATAGACAAACTGGAAAAACTGCCTTCAGCAACATTAAAACATTAAGAAGTGGATGGAAAGCCTTTTGGTACAACACCACTGCAAATTTATTTAAACTTTCTCTTAAAAGTGAATATCATCCTGAATTAATAAATGAAGATTATTTGATTGAAGATGTTCTTCAAAGGGCTTTTATCGACGAAAGACTAGTAGATCAAAAGTCAAAACTCTCTATTGATTTTCCAAAGATAGCTGCTGCCAATAAAGGAAGAATTGATGTAGAAGAGTATAAATTGATGTTTGCTAAGAATAAAAAGAAGACTTCTAAAAAAAATAATAAACGCTAACATGAAGGTTTTTAGTTTATTACAGTTAATGTCATCATTTCTCTATAAATAATCATTAATTTTCTTGTTTAGGTTTTTAAATAAATAGTATCTTTGCGTCCCGTTTTAGGGTATAAGTTTTTAGAAATTTATATTAAAGAAGTTGTTTGAGGATTTGGATTGCAAAAAGATTAAAAAAAAGGTTATTTTTTTCTTGTTGATTAGAAAATAGTTTTTACATTTGCAACCGCTTAGAAAAACAAGCGAAGTTCACAGAGGTTTTGGAAGGCATTTAAAGGAAGAAAATGTTGTTAGTTCGAGTCTAACATTTCTACAAAAATTTAGGATTAATATTGGTTGAGAATATACCGATTTAATTGACCTAGATGAGTTCATTGAAAATATTGAAATTGACAGCGTAAACAAAGAGTAGAATAACCATGTTTAACTTCGTTAAACAAAATTCTTTTGAAACTTATTCATACATATTATTAAAATATACAATGAAGAGTTTGATCCTGGCTCAGGATGAACGCTAGCGGCAGGCTTAACACATGCAAGTCGAGGGGTAACAGGGAGCTTGCTCCGCTGACGACCGGCGCACGGGTGCGTAACGCGTATAGAACCTACCTTTTACAGAGGGATAGCCTTTAGAAATGAAGATTAATACCTTATGGTATTGTAGACTGGCATCAGTTTATAATTAAAGATTTATCGGTAAAAGATGGCTATGCGTCCTATTAGCTAGATGGTAAGGTAACGGCTTACCATGGCAACGATAGGTAGGGGCCCTGAGAGGGGGATCCCCCACACTGGTACTGAGACACGGACCAGACTCCTACGGGAGGCAGCAGTGAGGAATATTGGGCAATGGAGGCAACTCTGACCCAGCCATGCCGCGTGCAGGAAGACTGCCCTATGGGTTGTAAACTGCTTTTATACAGGAAGAAACACACCTACGTGTAGGTGCTTGACGGTACTGTAAGAATAAGCACCGGCTAACTCCGTGCCAGCAGCCGCGGTAATACGGAGGGTGCAAGCGTTATCCGGAATCATTGGGTTTAAAGGGTCCGCAGGCGGTCAATTAAGTCAGAGGTGAAATCCCATAGCTTAACTATGGAACTGCCTTTGATACTGGTTGACTTGAGTTATACGGAAGTAGATAGAATAAGTAGTGTAGCGGTGAAATGCATAGATATTACTTAGAATACCGATTGCGAAGGCAGTCTACTACGTATATACTGACGCTCATGGACGAAAGCGTGGGGAGCGAACAGGATTAGATACCCTGGTAGTCCACGCCGTAAACGATGGACACTAGTTGTTGGAATTATTCAGTGACTAAGCGAAAGTGATAAGTGTCCCACCTGGGGAGTACGATCGCAAGATTGAAACTCAAAGGAATTGACGGGGGCCCGCACAAGCGGTGGAGCATGTGGTTTAA